>JADMIO010819893.1_pt1 | contig 119175 bp, 102 predicted proteins | sample 8958161 | NCBI WGS metagenome assembly JADMIO01 (sample SAMN16585339, study PRJNA669376) | soil metagenome | isolation source: Crop rotation soil | place: USA: Cullars Rotation, Alabama | collected 2011 | reverse complement strand
CGCGACAACTTGTCCACGTGGAATTCTAAGCTTAGGATCCCAATGTGCTGGAAAGGACCGCTGAGGGCAAAGAAGCTCCCATCATCATGGGTAGTTATGGCATTGGCGTCGAGCGGATCATGACCGCGGCCGTCGAACAGAACAACGACGCTGACGGCATCGTCTGGCCAAAATCGATAACTCCGTTCGACGTCGTGGTTACGATTACCAATATTAAGGACGAGAAACTGCGCGACGCGGGTGAGCAGTTGTATCTGGAGCTGCAGCGCGCCGGCCTCGAAGTGCTGCTCGACGATCGCGATGAACGCGCCGGGGTGAAATTTAAGGATGCAGACCTGATAGGCATCCCCTATCGAATCACCATGGGCAAGAAGATTGCCGATGGCTTGGTTGAATTGTTCGATCGGCGGGCCAGGCAAAGCGAGGATGTGAAGCTGGACGAGGTCATCGCCACTGTGCAGAAACTGGCCTTATCCGGCTCGTAATCAAACGCAATTGTCGCGACGCGGCTGCGAAAATCGTAACGTACCTGCGGAATCCAGGAACCACTCTGCCCCGCCGAGTTCCGCAGGCAAAACCGTTGGCAGCAAATAGTGGAAACGCGAGCTATACTAGCGGAGGAATGAATTCGCTCCGCCGCGCTCGAATCATGCATAGGTTTATCATCAGCATTGCTTCGGCCTTTCTAATCGGCCTGTGTTCAGTACCTTTGAGGGCCCAGGATGATCTGCCGAATTTGGTGCGGCGCATAAAACCTTCCGCCGTGGCGATCGAAACCTTTGATTCGCGCGGCGAAAAACTGTCGCGCGGCAGCGGCTTTTTTATCGACCGGGATCGCGTTGTTACTAATCGTCACGTCATTGATAACGCGTTCCGAGCCGAAGTTCACCTAAACACCGGCAACAGCTTTCCGGTAAAGAATGTAATTGCGGTTGATGCTGAAGGCGACGTGGCCTTGTTAAAGGTCGAGGCGCCCGCAAATCTGGTGCGCCCGCTTTCACTTGATCGCACTTCGCCGCAGGAAGGCGAGAGCATCGTGGTGATTGGCAACCCCTTCGGTTTGGAAGGCAGCGTCACTAATGGAATCGTCTCAGCGGTACGCGATATCCCCGGGTTTGGCCGCATCATTCAAATCACTGCGCCAATTTCACCCGGCTCCAGCGGCAGTCCCGTAGTCAACATGCAGGGCCAGGTGATCGGCGTCGCGACCCTGCAGATCACCGGCGGTCAAAGCGTCAATTTTGCCATCCCGTCGGAGCGGATCGCGCAGCTCGATCGTAACGCCTTGGACGGTTCGCAACAGCTTTCGCTGGGCGAGTTGGTCGCGGCCACCGGCCGCAATAAACGCGCGCGGGCTGTCGAATATTTCCGCGATGGCCTCAGCTTCCTGTCCAAAGATGATTGCCAGAATGCGGTGGTTTATTTTCAGAAGGCGACCGAGTCTGACAGTGGATACGCGGAAGCCTGGGCCCAGGCAGGTTTCTGTCAGGAAAAGCTCGGCCGGCATACCGACGCGTTAGAGGCGTCGAAGAAAGCCGTGAGCATCAGGCCGTCACCTGAATCGTATTTCAACATCGGCCTCGCCAGTTATTACCTGAAGCAGTATCGCGAATCTGAAGCGGCTTATCGTCAGGCGATCAAACTGGATCCATACAATGCTGCCGATGCCTATTACGCGCTCGGACTCACCTACCGCGACTGGGGCCAACCGGAAGACGAAATTCAGGCGTTCAAACATGCGCTGCGATTGAAGCCGGACTATGCCGCGGCTTATGACCGTTTGGGCCAGCGCTATCTGCAGATGAAGCGGAACTCAGAAGCGGTGGAAGCCTTCCGGCAACTCGCGGCGCTGCGGCCCGCCGACGCGAACGTGCAAAACAATCTCGGCGAAGCTTACGAAGCGATGAGCAAGCATGACGATTCGGTGGAGGCCTTTCGCCAGGCAATTCGTCTAAAGCCGGATTTCGGAAAAGCGTATTACAACCTCGGCAAGACGTTGCTGGCCCAGGGCAATCGGGACGCCGCGGTTGAGCAGTATGTGATTCTGCAGAATCTCGATCAGGACTGGGCTGAAAAACTGCACAACCTGATCTATCCGTAACTGTGTCAGAAGCCCGACCGTCAGGGAGGGCAACGTAGCCCTCCCTTACGAGCAGACTTCTGACGCGGCTCAATTTACATGAAAATCGCCATTGGCTCAGATCACGCCGGATTCCGTTACAAGGAGCTGATTAAGGCCTGGCTCGCCTCGCTTGGTCACGAGGTCACGGATTTCGGCACTGATTCCGAAGAGCCGGTTGATTATCCGCTCTTCATCCGTCCCGTGGCTGAGTCAGTTGCAGCCGGCTCATATGAACGAGGAATCGTTTTGGGCGGCTCGGGTAATGGCGAAGCGATGACGGCCAACCGCGCTAAAGGCATACGTTGCGCGGTCTGTTGGAATACTGAGTCGGCTCTGCTGGCGCGCAAACACAACGATGCCAACCTGATTTCCCTGGGACAACGATTGGTTCCCGAAACGGAAGTGCTGGCGATTGTCAGGGTTTGGTTGGAAACGCAGTTTGAGGGCGGACGTCACGTCCGGCGAATTGCGATGATTGACGATGCGGGCTAGTAGGAGTTCCGCCGTTAGGCGGTCACCGCGTAAACGCGGAACTCCGAACTCCAAAATAGAGAATGAGGCCGGATCGCGCTCTCCCCTTCACAACCCGGCCTCAACTCACGGTCGTCTCGCGACAACCGAACTTAAACTTTTTTCAAATTCATTAGCGACCGGCTATATCATCGTCGCTCTCTCCGGGCGCATATTTGGCAATGGCCGTGCCACGGCCGCTGCGCATGACGCTCAATTTTCGCAGGCCTCATTTTGCTGGCCCTGAAGCGAACATTTTGATAAGTTGCGCGGGTTTTCAATTTTAGATTTACCAGACCGTGTACGATATCGTCGTTCCAAGGTAGGAAATGGAGTGGGCTTCCCCCGGATGTCGAAAATCCTGATCAAATTTGGAGTTCTCCTCGCTGCTGTTTTCTGTCTCACCTCCCCGCTGTCGGCGCAAAACGTCAAGACCGCCGTCGAGGTGCCCTTCGAGTTCGTCCATAACCAGATTGTGGTCCAGGTCAGAATCGGCGGGAAAGGACCATTTAACTTTCTGCTGGACACGAACACCGATCCGTCGGTGATCGACAGCGCTACCGCCCGGGAATTGGGCCTCCAAGTGGGGCCGAAGGGCGCGCAGGCGTCGGGCGGCGGTACTGAGAAGAACGCCTTCTATCCGACGCGACTGACCCAGGTGGAGCTCGGCGGTGTCACCGCCAAAGAGATTGCCGCCGCGGCCCTGGATCTCAGCAAGTTCGCGCAGAAAATGGAGCGGCCGATTCATGGCGTCCTTGGCTATAGTTTTCTCAAGGACCGCATTATTCAAATTGATTATGCCAATTCGGTGTTGCGGTTTTTCGCGCAGTCGCCTTATCCCTACATCAAGCTGGGACCGAATACGGTTAACGTGATCGCCGCGCAGTTTCGCTATGAAGACAGTGAGGTCATCATCGAGTCGCTGTATGTAAATAACGAGAAGATGCGCGCCGCTCTCGACACCGGATCCAGCGGAGGCATCGCGCTCACACCTGAGGCAGTCGCCGCGCTCAAACTGGAGGATCAGGGTCAGGAAGTCGAGGCCGATTCGGTTGGTTACAACGGCGCTTACAAGACTAAAGTGGGCGTGCTCAAGAATTTGCGCCTGGGCCGTTACTCAGTCGATTCCGTCCCGGCAACGTTCTGGCTGCCTAACACGGGCCATGACGGCAAGAAATTTGATGTAAATATCGGCAACGGCTTTTTTCAAAGCTTCATCATGACCTTCGATTTCAAAGGCAAGATGGTGGTGTTTGAACGAGTTGATTGAGCCGGCGCGGCAATAGCCCGGCGGTTAGGTAACGGTTTGCGCTGGGCCTCCCAAACGGTCGGGCTAGTGTCCATTTAAGGCAGGCTTATGACGCGATCATCGTCCCGGTGCCCTGATCGGTGAAGACTTCAGCCAACAAGCTGTTGCGGGAATTTCCGTTGATTATGTGCGCGCTGCGAACACCGCGCCGCAGCAGCTCGATGATGTTCTGCAGTTTCGGGATCATGCCGCTGGTGGCGGCGCCGCTCTTGATCAACTCTTCAGCCTCAGCCGCCGACAACTGTGAAAGTTTGGTGTCCGGCTCGCCCGCGCGCAGGTAAATTCCATCAACGTCCGTCAGCAGCACCAGCTTTTCAGCCTTCAGTTGAATCGCGATTTCGGAAGCAACCGTGTCTGCATTGATATTGAAGACTTTGCCCTCGCTGTCGGCGCCCAGCGAAGAGATGACCGGCAGATAACCGTGGTCCATTAATACGGTGAGCAGGCCCGCATCAATTTTCAGAATATCGCCCACGTGACCGAAATCAACCTGCGCGCTTTCGCCCGTGGCGTGGTCCACGACTTCCTTCGGTGGCCGGCGTTCGGCGTGGACGATGTTGGCATCGACACCTGAAAGCCCCACCGCCTGGACTCCGCGATGACGCAACGCCGCCAGAATGTCCGTATTGATCTTGCCGGCAAAGATCATTTTGGCCATTTCAAGTGTGTCGTCATCGGTGACGCGACGGCCGCCAATGATGGTTTGTTCGACGCCCATCTTTGCGGCGAGCTCGGTGAGTTGCTTGCCGCCGCCATGGACCACACAGATGCGAATGCCGACCTGATGCAGCAGCGCCAGCTCTTCGCACAGCGAGATCAGACGGTCGTGGTCTTCGGTAACCTTGCCTGAGAACTTAACCACGAACATCTTGCCTTTGAAGCGTTGAATGTAAGGCAGCGCTTCGCGCAGCAGCTCGAGACGTAGTTGGCTGTTAACTAATTGGGTCATTGGGTCATTTGTTTATTGATTCATTGGTTCATTGATTTCAATTTATCAACCTCTTCATCACCGCTTTCTGTATATGCAGGCGGTTCTCGGCTTCATCAATTACTACCGACGCCGGCGAGTCAATCACTGCATCGGTAACGATTACGTTACGGCGCACTGGCAAACAATGCATGAAAATGCCATCACTGGTCCGGGCCATCTTTGCTTCATCGACTATCCAACTACCTCGGTATTGTTCACGCTCAGCGAGGTCCTTTTCGGACTCTCCGTAAAAATTCCGGCTGCCCCAGCTCTTTGCGTAAACCACCTGTGCACCGTCAAACGCCGCATCAACGTCATGAGTCACGGTGACGCTACCACCGGCGGCGGCCGCCTGATCGTCCACCGCTCGCACAAGTTCGTCGTCAAGCTCGTAACCCGGTGGATGCGCGATGACCAGATCGTGACCCATCTGCGCCGAAGCCAACGCAAAACTGTTGGGTACAGCCATGGGCAAACACTTCGGATGCCAGGCCCACGTCAGCAGCACCCGGTTGCGGCCTGGTCCAAGCTTCTCTCGGATCGTCATCATGTCAGCCAGCGCCTGACACGGATGATGCATGGCTGACTCGAGATTGAGCACCGGCACTGCGGAGTATCGCGCGAAGGCATTTAAGATCGGATCCGCCCTTTCCGCCTGCCAATCTTTCAACGCGGCGAAAGTTCTTACGCCAATCGCCACGCAATAGCGTCCCAGCACTCGCACGAACTCAGCCACGTGTTCAGTCTTGTCGCTATCCATCACCGCGCCGGCGCGATGTTCGAGCGTCCAGCTGGTCCCACCGGGCTCAAGCACGACCGGATTACCGCCGAGCTCATAAATCCCAACCTGCATCGACGCGCGCGTGCGCAGACTCGGATTGAAAAAAACGAGCGCGATGGACTTCCCCGCCAGATCGCCGGATAAATTCCTCCCCGCTTTAAGATCAAAGGCTGCTGCGATTAGCCTTTCGATCTCGTCACGAGTAAAATCCGACGTTTTCAGGAAGCTCCTGGTCATTGCCTCAAACTATTCGAACCTTTCTGCTGCTAGCCTGCTAGCCTATTGCCGCATTTTCCACTCGAGGATTTCATGTCGATTATTACGCGCACTATTCTGCTTCTGATCATTTCAAATCTCTTCATGACCTTTGCCTGGTACGGTCATCTTAAGAATCTCCAGGGCTCAAAGTGGTATACGGCCGTCTTCGTCAGTTGGGGTATCGCCCTCTTCGAATACATGTTTCAGGTGCCGGCAAACCGCATTGGAATTCAGCAGCTGAACCTGGCCCAACTGAAGATTCTGCAGGAAGTCATCACCCTTTCTGTATTCGTGCCGTTCGCAATTTTGTATATGCGCCAGCCCATCAAACTCGATTTTCTTTGGGCAGGCCTGTGCTTACTGGGCGCTGTTTACTTTCTGTTTCGATCCTGACTTCCGTCCCTCACCTGCTCAGACGCGTCTGCGGGCGAACCTGATCAGGCCATAGATGCTGATTAGCAGCCAGAAAACCTCTACCAGAAAAGCAGATAAGTTGAATTGATAAAGAAGCGAAATAACTACCAGCAGCGCTCCAAATCCGTTCATCAACGAGTAGCTGAGATCGCGGCTGCTGATTTTCTCAGCCTGCAGTAGCAGATAGCCGACGACCATCACAGCTACCCCAATGTTCCCGGCAAAGTCGTACCAACGATATGCCAAGCTGGTTCACCTTCGGACCACTGCTGCCAGTGCTTCCACAAAAACGTCCACTTCATGACGTTGCAAACAGAGCGGCGGCAACAGCCGAAGTACGTTGGCCGAACTCGACGTGCCGGTGATCACCTGGCGCTGCAGCAGGCCTTCATGAATCGGTTTAGCGGGACCGGCAAACTCAAGCCCGAGCAAAAACCCGCGGCCATGGATTTGGACGACCTGTTCAATCTCTCTCAGCCGTTCGCGCAGATAGTTTTCCACGTCACGTACATTGGCGAGCATCTGGTCCTCTTCGATCGCTTCCAACGTGGCGTTGACCGCGGCCATCGCGATCATCCCGCCTCCGAAGGTGGTGCCAAGATCGTTTTCCTTGATATGCGCGGCAATCTTTTCGCTTACCAGACAAGCGCCCACGGGTATCCCGCTACCGAGTGCTTTGGCCAGAGTGACGACCTCCGGGACCGCGAGATCGCCCGCAGCGCTGCCCGCAAAAAACCAATCGCCCGTGCGGCCCACGCCGGTTTGAACTTCGTCATAGATCAAAACGATGCCGCGCTCATCGCACAGTTTGCGCAGGCCACGGTAGAACTGCGGCCCGGCCATGCGAATACCCGCCATCGACTGGATGGGCTCGAGCATAATCGCGGCGACTGAATCGTCAGCGATCGCGTTGACTGAATCGAGGTCCCCAAATTCAGCCTCCAGGTGGCCCGGCACATTCGGCTTACCCAACTCGCGATACTTACCAAGAAAGGTAGCGCTAATCGCATCCGCGGTGCGGCCGTGAAAACCACCACTGAAAGTAATCACTTTCTGACGTCCGGTGGCGAAGCGCGCCATGCGCATCGCATTCTCGTTGGCCTCGGTCCCCGAGTTACAAAAGAACGCCTTCGTCAGTCCTTCCGGAGCGATTGAAACCAGTTTTTGCGCCGCGCGTGCGCGCACATCTGAATAAACCAGGTTTGAATAGAAAAGCAGCTTGTCGGTTTGTTCCCGGATCGCAAGGACCACTTTGGGATGGCAGTGACCGGTGCCCGCGACGGCGTGGCCACCATAGAGATCCAAATATCGTTCACCCGTGCTCGTGTAGATCCAGACACCTTCGCCGCGTTCCGCGACCACCGGCATCTTCTTGTAGGTGGCGAGCTGATAAGCTTCTTCGAGCGCAGTAATATCTTCCATCCTATTAATTGCTGGTTCTGCTTTCATCCTAGTCTGCTTCCATTGGGGATCGGTCTTTCGGGAACTGCCAGCGCCGGAACAATGCCGTCCGCATAACCGATATCGAAGAGCATCCCCTCAGAAATCTCTCCCATCATTTTCTTCGGCGGCAGGTTCACGACAAAAAGCGCCTGCCGTCCTTCAATTTCGCGCGGATTGTCGCGCTCCTGCTTCATTCCCGCGAGGATGTTTCGACGATGGTCCCCAAAATCAACCGTCAGTCTGACGAGCTTGTCGGACCCGGCCACTTCCGTGACCGATTCAATTGTGCCGATGCGGACGTCGAGCCGATCGAGATCCGAAAAAGCGATCACAGGCTTGATTGGGGCCGGCTCAAAATCTTTATTCATGGATTCGTGCCCATCAGCATGAGACCGGTCTTTTCATCAAGACCGAACATCAGGTTCATGTTCTGCACTGCCTGTCCGGCGGCGCCTTTCACCAGGTTGTCTATGGCCGAGAACACCACCAATTGACGGCCGCGCGCCGCGAAGCCAAGGTCACAGAAATTCGTCGTTTTCACCCAGTTAATATCCGGTGATCCTTCGACCAGCCGCACGAAAAATGAATCCCGGTAGTAATCGGCGAACAACTCGCGGGCTTCAGCCGCGCTCAACTCGCGTTTGGTCTCACAGTAGATCGAAGCAAAGATGCCCCGCGATACCGGCAACGAGTGGGTCATGAATATCAGTTCATGGGTCCACTCACCGACTGACTTCAACTCCTGCTCAATCTCCGGCACGTGCTGATGTGTAAACGGCTTGTAGGCGTAAAACGAGTTGCTCCGCTGTGGATGATGTGTGTTAGTTGCGGCCTTGGCGCCGGACCCGGACGAGCCGGTCTTGGCGTCAACAATCACCCGGCAGCTCAAAAGATCCGCGGCCACCAGTGGCGCGAGGCCAAGCAGAGTAGCGGTGGCAAAGCAGCCGGGATTTGCTATTCGGTTTGCCGAAGTGACGGCCGCGCGATTGGTCTCAGTCAAACCATAAACGAACTCGGACTGCGCTGCGTGCGCGGTATGCTCACGGCCATAATGCTGCGCAAACGAATCGGCATCACTTAAACGGAAATCGCCGGAGAGATCGATGATCTTCACCGTCGGGGGAATGCGAGGAACAATTTCCATCGCCTGCCCGTGCGGCAGCGCCAAAAAGATGCAGTCCAGATCCGTAAGCTGCTCAAGATTTTCCGGCGCTTTGATAAAATTCAGTTGAGTGAGACCAAGCAGATTCCGGTGAACTTCACCGACCGCTTTTCCGGCGTGTTCATTGGCCGTGACAAACGAGACTTCGGCGTCAGGATGCTGCAGCAAAATGCGCAGCAGTTCCGATCCGCCATAACCCGATCCGCCAAAAATGGCAATTCGAAGTTTCCAGTTTCCAGTTTCGCGTTTCGAATTCATGCCATTGCCTTTTCAATCTGCCGGGGTTCCGCAACCGAGCCCGATTCGTCACGAGAACTCGAAACTCGACACTCAAAACCCGAAACCTTGTTGTGCACCAGTTGGAACAATTTCTTTCCGTTCCGCCTCGCGTTGGCAGCGGGCACGCCGAACTCGTCCTGAATAAAGTCTTCACCCATTTTTGAGTCCGTCACCGAACCGGCCACCAGGTCAATTCCCATTCCGCGCTGTTTGAATAATTCGATCCCGCCCCATGCCCCTACGTAATCCGAAGCACAAAACACCAGCGCCGCCATGGCCCCGCGAAATTCTTCATCATCAAAAATTGATTCCACTGCGTAACCGCCCAGGATGCCGTCCCCCAATTCAATGACGATGAGGTCCGGCGCACTCTCGTTAAGCCGCGCGATAATGGTTTTCGCGACCGGCGCCAGGTCTCCCGCACCCACCGTCGACGGCAGACCACAATCAAGAAAGCTCGCCGTCGCAATCGCGCCATGGTCGGCCATGTTCAGCGTGTCCCGCAGGCAGGCGATGCCGGACAACTTGGCCGCCGCCACCCGCAGTCCCGCGCGGGTCGCTTGCTGAATGATTTCGGTTGCGGCATAGGTCTTACCGCTGTTCATGCAAGCGCCGGCAATCACTACCAATGGGGCCGTAGCTCCAAGCTGTTCGCGTACCGGTAACGCCTGGTCAGCGATATTCCTCACTGAACCTTCATCGTTAATCGCCAGGCCAATCACTTCTGTCTTAATCGCATCATTCAGACTCGAATGATGGCCGCTGCAGCGCCCAATAACTCCGCCCAGGTTCAACAGGTGCAACTCATCACCCGCATTTACGCTTTCCGGTACGTCGCCGACGAAACCTTTCAACGCCCGGCGACGGCCCAACACGCCGGCAACTACATCGCCGGGATTAACCTTCGCCAAACGGCCCGTCGGCAGCTCGAGCATGTTGTAGGTGGCGTTATCAGTGAGCACCCGCACGATCACCACATCACCAGCCCGCGGTACGTGAGGTCCACCCGTGACGGTCACTGTCCGCGGCAGATTAAGTGGCGAAGTAGCCGATCCGATCTTGTCGATTTCCATGGTGGTTGAAGGCATTTCTAAATCCTCGAGAACTGCATGAGACATATGAGACGGATGTGACCCATATGTCCCATCTGTCTCATTCAGTTACTTTCCTCTCACGTCCCATTCCCTCGCAGCCTCAGCCGCAAAGCATTCAGCTTGATAAAACCCTCAGCGTCGCGCTGGTTGTAGACCGTGTCCGCCTCAAAGGTCGCTATTCGTTCGTCATAAAGTGAATACGGGGATCGCCGCCCGACAACTGTGACGTTGCCGCGAAACAGCTTCAGCCGCACATCGCCGGTAACCCGCTGCTGAGTTCCATCAATCATGCGACGCATGAGCTCGAACTCAGGCGCAAACCAGAACCCGTAATAGACACATTCCGCGAATTTCACTCCCAACGAATCCCGCAGGTGCATCACCTCCCGGTCCATAGTGATCGACTCGAGCGCGCGATGAGCAGCTTGCAGAATCGTCACCCCCGGAGTTTCATAGACCCCGCGTGATTTCATTCCGACAAAACGGTTTTCAACCACGTCGACCCGGCCGATGCCATGGCCGCCGCCAATTTCGTTGAGCTCCGACAGCAGCGCCACCGGCCCCAGCTGCCGGCCGTCGATGGAAACCGGCTCTCCCTTTTCGAAGCCGATCTCGAGATACTGAGCTTCATCGCTGGCGGCCTCAGGTGACCGCGTAAGTTGAAAAATATTTTCCGGCGGCTCGGCCCACGGGTCCTCGAGGATGCCGCCTTCGTATGAGATGTGCATCAGGTTGGCATCAGTCGAGTAAGGTTTTGCCACGGTCGCCGTCACCGGAATGCCGTGGGCTTCGGCATAAGCAATCAGGTCAGTGCGACCGCCAAACTCCCATTGCCGCCACGGGGCAATCACCTTGATATCAGGCTGCAGGGAATAGTAAGTGAGCTCGAATCTCACCTGATCGTTTCCCTTCCCCGTTGCGCCATGCGCGACCGCGTCGGCATTTTCCTGACGCGCAATTTCAATTTGTCGCTTGGCGATTACGGGGCGCGCCAGCGAAGTGCCCATCAAATACACCCCTTCGTAAACGGCGTTGGCTTTCACCGCCATCCAGACGTAATCACGCACGAACTCTTCACGCAGGTCTTCAATGTAAAGTTTCGAAGCGCCTGTGGCCTTCGCCTTCTCGTCCAGGCCATCCATCTCGGCGCCCTGACCCACGTCGGCGCAATAACAGACGACTTCGCACTCGTACTCATCCCTCAGCCAACGCAGCATTACCGACGTATCCAGCCCGCCGGAATATGCGAGAACGATTTTGTTTACTTTCGATTCTTTCATCTCGAATTCAGTACGCACGCCTCCGGCGCGCCCTTATTTCACGCGATATGTACGTATATATCACCCAAACAGCTCCCAAATTTTCTTCATCGCCGACCGCAGCCCCTTAAGGTCGCGCACCGCGATAAAGATCGTGTCTTCCCCCGCCAGCGTGCCGACGATCTCTTCAATTGCGGCATCATCAATCTCGACGGCCACACTCGAGGCGCGCCCCGGCAGGCACTTGGCCACGATCAGAACATCGCCGGCCGTATCCAGGCTCAGCAGGCCGCGCATAGAATCGCCATTAGCATGCGGCAGCGAGTAGCGCCCGTGATGCTTCACCACGCCCAGCTCATCGAGATCTCTGGAAACACTCGACTGCGTCGCTGGTACCCCGGACTTTTCCAGATGCGCGCGCAGGTCTTCCTGCGTGTGAATCGGCTTAGCCCGAATCAAATTCAAAATCTTTTTTTGACGTTCTCGTTTAAGCATGCGCGGGCCCCGGCCCGGTGGCGCCTCCTCTCACCTCATCTTCAGACGCGCGAACATGCAGAAGAGTTGCATTTTGTCTGCATAGCTGCATAAACTATCGTGATTAATGCATGTTCGTCAAGCGAACACGCAGCCGGAATTCATGAGACAATGCCGCGCGGAAAACTTCAGATGAACGACGAGACTGACAACAAACTTTGGGGCGGGCGCTTTTCCGGTCCGACCGACGCCACCTTCAGGGCTTTCAACGATTCGTTCCGCTTTGATCGCCGTCTCTTTGCAGCGGACGTGCGCGGCAGCATCGCGCACTGTAACGCCTTACAAGCCGCCGGGGTGCTCAGCTCCGTTGAGGCCGCGCAGATTCGTTCCGCGCTCGACACGATTCTGGAAACCGTCCAGGCAGATCCATCACAATTCGATCAGACACCGGCTGAGGACGTTCATTCATTTGTTGAAAGCCGTCTGATTCAAATCGCCGGAGACCTCGGCGGAAAACTTCACACGGGGCGCAGCCGAAACGATCAGGTTGCCACCGATCTTCGTTTATGGTTGCGCGATGAAATCGATCTCATCTTCGGTTTAGTCACAGAGGTACAGCGGGCGCTGCTCGAACTGGCGCAAGCCAACATGAGTGTCGTGATTCCCGGCTATACGCACCTGCAACGGGCGCAACCTATTCTGTTTGCCCACTGGTGTCTGGCATATTTTGAAATGCTGGCCCGTGACCGGGAGCGGCTGTCTGAGGTCCGGCGCCGGGTAAATGTTTTGCCACTCGGTTCCGCGGCGCTGGCCGGAACCTCCTATGCGATCGATCGCGAGTCGGTGGCTCGCGAGCTCGGATTCGAATCGATCTCCCGGAACAGTCTGGACGCCGTCAGCGACCGCGACTTTTGTCTGGAGTTTGCCGGGGCGGCGGCGATTGTGGCTACTCATCTTTCCCGGATCGCCGAAGACATCATTCTGTACACCACTACCGAATTTGGGTTCTTTGAGCTCAGCGACGCCGTGGCCACCGGTTCCAGCCTGATGCCGCAAAAGAAAAATCCCGATTCAATGGAATTGGTGCGCGGCAAAGGGGGCCGCATCTTTGGTCATCTCATGGCCCTGCTGACGACGATGAAGGGATTGCCACTGGCCTATAACAAGGACATGCAGGAAGACAAGGAATCGATTTTTGATACCGCTGATACGGCGAAGGAATGTCTTTCTGTGACGACTACCGTCCTGCGCAATCTGCGGGTCAACGAATCGCGGGCGCGCGCTGCCGCCGAGCAGGGTTACATGAACGCCACGGAGCTGGCCGATTATCTCGTCAGGAAGGGCATGCCTTTTCGCGAAGCCCACGATACAGTGGGACGCATCGTGAAGCGGGCAATTGATTCGCAAAGCGAACTTCAGGACCTGCCGCTCGACGAGCTAAGAGGGTTTTCGTCGTTGATTGACGGGGACGTTTTCGTCGCTCTTTCGTTGGAAAGCACGCTGGCGACAAAGTCACAAACGGGCGGGACGGCTCCCGAGCGGGTAGAGGCCGCGATCACCGCCGCGCGGCAGCGAATATCCTCGTAGAAAAGCCGCGGAAGAATGCCAATTCTCCATCATGGGTTTGGCATGTTCCGCGGCTTTTTCTTGCCTGCGAGTTTTTCAGTCTCCTACCACTTGGGCGTCACGCCCAGGTTATAGAAGAAGAAAGAATAAATATCGGCAGTCTGTTCAAGCTGTTTGGTGGTGCTGCTGGCGCCGTGTCCCGACTTCGTATCGATACGAATGATGACGGGGTTGTCACCGGCCTGCGCCGCCTGCAGGGCCGCCGCATACTTAAACGAGTGAGCTGGTACTACGCGGTCATCGTGATCCGCGGTAGTCACCAGGATTGACGGAAAGCGCGTTCCCGCTTTTACGTTGTGCACCGGCGAGTAGGCATACAGCGCCTTGAACTGCGCCGCGTTCTGCTCGCTCGAGCCGTAATCGGAAATCCAGGCCGCCCCGATCGTGAACTTATGAAAGCGCAGCATGTCCATCACGCCCGCATGTTGATGCACCGCGCGGAACAAATCAGGCCGCTGATTGGTTACAGCGCCCACCAGCAAGCCGCCATTCGACGCTCCCTCGATTCCGAGTTTCGCCGGTGACGTGTACTTCTCTTTGATCAGGTACTCGGCCGCGGCGATGAAGTCGTCAAACACATTCTGTTTCTGCAGCTTGGTGCCGGCCTCGTGCCATTTTTCACCATACTCGCCGCCGCCGCGCATGTTGGCTGAAGCGTAAATCATGCCCTGCTCCAGCATCGCAATCCGCAGTGCGCTGAAGCCCGGCGAATTGTTAACGTTGAAGCCACCATAGCCATAGAGCAACGTCGGGTTGTTGCCGTCGAGTTTGATGCCCTTCTTGTAAGTGATGAACATCGGCACGCGCGTACCGTCTTTGCTGTTGTAAAAGATTTCTTTGGTTTCGTAGTTCGCCGGATTGAAACCGGGGATGTCCACCGTGCGGAATACCGAAGACTTCTTCGTCGCAATGTCGTACTTGAAGATCGTCGGCGGATAGTTGAATGACGTAAAGCTGTAGAACAGGAACTTGTCATCCGCTCGGCCGCCAAAACCACCAGCCGCACCCGGCCCCGGCATCGCGATCTCATTTTCGAGTTTGCCGTCGAGGCTGTAGACATACGCGCGCGTGGTGACGTCTTTCAGGTAAGTAACGAACAGCTTGCCGCCGACCGTGTTGGCGATTTCCATCGGCTCAGGTTTTTCCGGAATGATGTCTTTCCAGGACGAGTTGGCTGGATCGTAAAGCACGACTTTGCCGTTCGGCGCGCCGTGATTGGTGGAGATCAGGAACTTGTCGCCGACGTTGTCGATTATCCCATAGTCATCATCGCCGATTTCCGCGACGATTGGCCGCCACTCTTTTTCATTCTTCGAGAGATCGCGGAAGAAAACCGAGTTACCTTTTTTGCCAATCGTCGAATCGGAATGCGTAAGGACCTCGAAGCGCAGATCGTCGGTCACGCCGACGCCGTTAAATTGTCCGGGGTTCTTGTTGTCTTCATAAACCAGAACGTCTTCCGATTGCGCCGTGCCGATCTTGTGATAGTAGACCTTCTGAAATTCATTCTTGGCCGCCATCTTCTTGCCTTCGGCCGGCGTCGGATAACGGTTGTAATAGAACCCTTCGTCGCCCTTCCATGAGGCCGACGAAAACTTTACCCATTCCAATCTGTCGTCCAGAGGCTTTCGGGTGGCCACGTCCAGCACGTGCAACTCATTCCAGTCCGAACCACCTTCCGAGATTCCATAGCCGGCGTATTTGCCGGAATGCGAAATGGTGATCGAACCTAGCCGCGAGGTGCCGTCGGCGGAAAACTTGTTGGGGTCGAGCAGGACCTCGGGAGTTCCGTCCAGACCCTTCTGGATGTACCAAACGCTTTGGTTCTGCAGGCCATCGTTCTTGGTTGAGAAAAACCATTCACCGCGGCGGCTCGGCGCGCCAAACTTCGGATAGTTGTAAAGCTTCATCAAGCGATCCTTGATGGCCGCGCGATAAGGGATTTGATCCAGGTAGGCATAAGTGACTTTGTTTTGGGCTTCAACCCAGGCAGCCACTTCCGGAGAACGATCGTCTTCCAACCAGCGATATGGATCGGCGACCTTGGTGCCGAAGTAATCGTCTACCACTTCCACCTTCTTTGTCTCGGGATATTTTAGTGGGGCGCCGGCGCCGCCGCCATCACCGTTCTTTTGCGCGCTGACGAACGTCAACGGCGTCGACACGATGAAAGCCAGCACGGCAAACGTCAACAACGACACGAGTACAAAATTAATTCTTTTCATTTGGAACTTCCTCCAGGAAATCGTACGAAACAGGTTTGTCGGCGGGCCTACTTTAGTCGAACCGACCAGATTTTCCAACACGCGGCACACGCCTGCTGAGTTTACGCAGCGAGCACTCACAAGGTTTTACAATCGGGATTCGTGGGGTAGAAATGTCGGCTGTTTAAGCGGGCTTACTTACCGCCTTTGAGGCCGGCCGGCGCAGGCTGATCCAGTTCGGCAGAAGAGGCTTCCCGGTCTCCGAGATCGGTCACTGCGACAATCACCAACAGGACGGTCACGCCGAGCGTCGACACCACATAGAGCAAGGCAGTCTGCTCAAAGTAAATTAGCAGAGCGACCAGCAAGGCCAGTCCCACGATCCAGAGAAAGGTAATTCCCCGCCGCCGCTTGGGTTGGTTAGATTTGGTTCGTTGACTCATTAGATTCCAACTGCGTTAGAAGATTACGCCGCGCATGGCCACACCACCGACAGTGCTGCGGAAAATATCTTTAACGAATCCGCTCATGCCCTTCGCGCTCATTAAACCGCTCTTGCCAACTTCGACGACGTCATTGGCTTTCAACAAAACGTCCGGGGCTTTGCCCTTTTTGATTTCGTCGAGATTGTAAGTGAGATGTTCGGGCGCGGGCTGACCTTCCTTCAAGCGCCAGACGTGAATCTCGTTGGTCTTCGCAATTGACTGCACGCCACCCGCCATCAAGATGGCGCGCTGCAGCGTTAATTGATCGCGCAGCACCAGCTCTCTGGGCGCCATTACCTGGCCGATGATATAGACGGGTTCGCCTTCATTAACCTGGACCAGATCGCCCGGCCAGATATAAGGATCGGCTTCTTCCTTACCGCTTCGGAGATCGGCAAGTTTATAAACCGCAAACCCTAACGAATTCTCATTGGCCGGGGCGGGCTTCTGTTCATCGCCGGGATCCGGGCACATCGGCGGTCCTTGATGGAGGATCTGGACTGTGCCGCTGGCGCGATCCGTCGTGCCGCCGGCCCTGGTGATCAATTCGTGCAGCCGGACTTTGCGCATCATCGTCACCTGCATCGGACTTCTCACCGCACCGGCAATGGTGGCCGGCAGGCGGCTCTTTTTCTCCATGATGCGGACGCTGACCTGAGGATTCTTGATGTACTTGGCGTAAGCGGTGCTGATGTCTTTTTGCACCTGCTTGTCTGTGCGGCACATCGCCTTAATCGGCGATTCCAAAAACGGCAATGACGAAATGTTTCCGTCGCCATCGATCTCGACCACTGAATTCAGATCCGGCTGTCCGAAAACTCTTACGTCCAAAGTATCGCCCGGGCCCAACAGGTAAGTTCCGATTCCCTGATTATCGACAGATGGAAGAGTTGAGCTGGTAGCGGGAGGCTGGCTTTGACCCTGACCTTGACCTTGATCCTGGGAAAACACGCTTATACCAAAACTTGAAGCCGCAATAACCAGCCCCAGAACCATCAATCTATTTCTCATAACCAATACCTTCTGAACTGTCGCCGAAAGATGTAAGGAGTTTGGAACGCTGATATAGAAAATATCCCGGCAGGGACGCATCAAGTTCGCCGCTTCGTCTTTGCACGAGCCTCGGCGGGAAATCCAAATCCAGTGAATAACCAGTTGCAATGATTGCACAAAAGGCTGGAGATGCCAAACATGCGCAGAAACCAAGGCAATCGCCGATAGCCTCGACGTATTCGGTCGCTTCCGCACCTGGGGCATTTGGGTCTAAACATCAGGGGAAGTTGGCCTCGCTGCCTTTAGCAAATTGCCGTCTTTGGGGACACCGATCCTTATTCTCTGCTTCTTTTTTTCTTCTTATTTTCACGCGGCTGTTCAATCACGAGTTCGGTATCGAGCTTCACGCGCAGCAAATCGATCTCTCTTGAAATACGTTCCGCGGCCACCGCGCGATCCGCTTCCGCGCGCTCGCGCGTCAGGTAATAAAGAGCGTCTCTGTAACAATCAATCGCCCGTTGATAATGACCTTTGAACGCAGCGCGTTCGGCCAGTTCGATCCAATGGGCGACGCGGCTTGAAGTGATGAATTCCCTTACCGCCAGGGCCGACACATTGAGCTCTTCCTCGTCCGGATATGCTTTTAAAGCCGTGTCGATGTAGCTCAGAGCCCGGTTCGCCGTTTCCACCTTTTCATAAAGCCTGACTCGTTGTTGCGCCTCGAAGGTAAGGGTCCGGACCGAATTACGCGCCCATGTCAGCAGGTGATGTTTTTGCAACTCGCGTACTCGAGTTTGCCCAGCGCGCAGGGCGACCCGCCCCTCTGCCTGAAGCGACGGTGATTGCAACGCCGCTTCGGCACTTTTTAGATACTCACCGCACAACTCATAGAGTTCATGGTGCTTCTCGGGCAACTCCGCGGCGTCGGCCTCAGCCGACTGCTTTTGCAAGGCCCGCAACAGGGCGCCGTGCCGGCTGGTCGACTTCATTGAGCGGTCGGCGCTGCGGCTGGATGACTCGCGTACGAAAGATGCTGTTTCAGCCTGCCGGAATTGGTTGCGCGATCTGCGGGCGACCAAAATTCCGGCGAAAGCGGCGACTAACATTACGACACTCGCAGCCAGGCCCGCCGGCACCCACGGGGTTTCTTCTCCCTGCAACATCCACCAAAGAACAAAGAAAAGCGATGCAGCCATGGCCGCTGCAGCGACCATGTAGCCGGAGGCCGAAGCCGATCGCCCGCCGCGAGGTCGCGGGGATACTGTGTGACGCAAACGAGAGTCGTGCATTCGCCGCGATCGTATTCCAGCGTCTGGAGAATCTCTTACCTAAACGCTTATGAAAAGAGGAAAAACAACTTCGGGGTCTTACCAGTTCTGCGTGCGACGGAAATTATAGTCAACTTTGCCGACCATATGTCAATATGAGCACAAATTTTTTTCTGATACTGTGGAGCAAAAATGAACTCGAGTCAGCGCGTAGTATTGGTAACCGGAGCAACTTCAGGCATCGGCCGGGCCGCGGTCAGGCGGTTCGCATCCGGGTCGCATCAGGTAATTGGGTTCGGACGCAGTCGATCCGCTTTGGAAGAAGTCGAACAGGAGATCATTGAAGCCGGAGGAACGGCTTTGATGATGGCCGTCGATGTGACTGATGATAAGCAGTTGCAGTCTGCATTCGACGCGGCTATCAGTAAGACAGGACGCCTCGATGTGCTCGTCAACGCCGCGGGTCATATTTCGACTGGCTCGATCGAGGATACGACAGTCGGTGACTGGGACGCGATGATGAACGTAAACCTGCGTTCAGTCTTTCGTTTGATGCAATTGGCCACGCCTCACCTAATCCGCGGCGGCGGCAACGTCGTGAATGTTTCCAGCGTAACCGGCCTACGCTCCTTTCCCGGCGTTTTGGCTTACTGCGTTTCGAAGGCGGGGTTGGATCAACTAACGCGGTGCACGGCGCTGGAGCTGGCGCCAAAAGGAGTGCGTGTCAATGCGGTAAACCCGGGAGTGGTAATAACCGAGATTCACAAACGGGGAGGGATGAGCGAGCCACAGTATGAAGCTTTTCTGGAAAGGTCAAAGACTACTCATCCGCTAGGACGGGTTGGTCAGCCGGCCGAGATTGCCGAGTTGATTTATTTTCTCGCCTCTGAGGCAGCTTCCTGGATTACGGGAGCAACCTACCCCATCGACGGCGGACGCGCCCTTACTTGTGCGCGGTGAAACTTTGCTTTAACCGACGTCAGACTTGGCCAATTCGCCGTTCCCCGAACTCGCGTCACCTTCGCCGGCGGGCTGGTTCTCAGGCAGTTTGCGTTTAATCTTGCGCGGCTTTGAAAATAGATGCTGCCGGCGCTTCCTCACAGCTGAGCGCGTACCGAGCAAATCTTTGTGCCGGCTGTTGATGAGCGCAATCAGACTTTGATGATGGCGAAAACCCAGTAGCCGCGAGGCCTTGGTCACCGATCCGCCGGAATCTCGCAAGGCACGTTCAATCAGGTTCTTTTCAACCCTCAACACTTCTCGCTTGAACGAAAATCCTTCCCAGCTTTTCACATCAGGCTCGGGATGCTCAGTTTCGGATTGTGTCAGAGTTTCAATAACCTTCAATCCGCATCTGATCAGACGTTTGGTTGTGGCCGGGTCTTCGGTGTTTCGCAAGAGCTCGACCGCTTTCTCATAATCCTGCGCCAATTCAGCCGCGCCGGTTTGCGCGGTCAGCTCCTCGATAATGCTTAACTTCGCGCGGCCCGCGCCCTCGATATCACCGGCCGTTTCTGAAACCTGCATGGCCTGCTCGAGCAACTCGCGGGATCGAGCATGTCGTCCCAGCCGCGCGAGGACCACGCCGTGGGTAGTCAATGCCTCGGACAGCCCCGCTTGTTCGCCACCGCGCTCCAGAGTTTTGATTGCCTGGCGAATAATGCGCTCCGCGTCGGCCGGACGATCTTCTGCCAGCAATGTGCGGGCGCGCGTATCGTCGACCTGAGCGGTGGTGCTCAGGTCCTTCAAATCCATGAAGAGATGTCGAGCACGGTCGAGGTGTTTATGCGCGTCTTTGTAACGCCCAATCGTAAAGTAAAGATAACCAAGATTGTTTTCGACGCGGGCGAGGTGGCGTAAATTTCCGGCCTGCTCGAAGTGATAACTGGCGGCCGCATACTCGATCAGCGCGCGATCAAGATAGTCCTCACGATTCTCTGGCGCCGCCAGCCGGCGAAACACCAGGCCGTATTCGAAGTGGAAAGAACCTTTCAGCGCGTGGTCTTCACTGCTCTCAACCAGCGGTTCGGCTTCATCATAGAACTGCAGCGCGCTCTGCAGACGGCGGGTCCAGACCTCAATGATGCCCGCGCGGATTAGCAAGACTGCTCGCAGATCCGGATCGGCGATCTCCAGACGCTTCAGCGCCTCAGTAAGGTGGATTCGCGCTTCGTCGTAGGCGCCTTCGCGCCAATAGCAAAGGGCCAGATCGCCCTGGGCCTCGGCGGCCTTTTTCGCGTTCCCTTCACCGGCGAACAACTCAACGCTGCGGGTAATCAGATTCTTGGCAAATTCCTGACTTCCTTCGGCCTGCTCGGCACTGCCTAACCAGCCAGCGAGCGCGCCCGCGCGCAACAGGACCTCGGCCTTACTTTCATTTTCGAGGTCATTAATCTGCGGGAACTCACTGTGATCGGGCCAAAAATCGCTCAACGCTTCGCAGGCGTCTTCGTACCGGCCTGCCTTTTCCAATTGCTTCGAAAGATCGCAACAGTGGCGCGCGAACTCGGAGCGATTCGACCCTTGATATTGCTCTCTTAGTTTTACGATTTCGGCCGTTAAGTTCATGTGAGGCCTACCTTTCTTCGATCATGATAAAAACCTTGCACCAAACTTACCGGACTGGTATTAACGCACACGCATTACCGCAAGAAATCAGTTTCCAAACACACACGTTGGGTTGGTCTTAAACCGCTCGCAAACGCTTTCACCTTTATGGAGACAAAAATGAACCAATTTAAGAGGTTGATTTCTGTAGTCACTTTGGCCTTCGTGCTCGCTACACCCGCTTTGGCCCAGGGTCCCGGATCCACTTGCTCGCCTAATCCCGGCGAAGTGAGCGCACCGCCGTGTGTTACCGGCTCGGTGGTGAGTGACGATCAGACGGATGTAGAAACTCAGGTGGGATTGATCGCCATCGAGACAACAGTTTCAGCTATTGAAGGTCTGATCGCCGTAATCCTCTAGCGGTCACTCAACATTTCAAGCATCGAAAGTGCCATGGGAAAAATTCTCAGTTGGCCCAACGGTCGTGGTGTATCTGGCTGCGACGGCTTTTGAGAAAGTTTCGAATGGCAAACTCAGGAAAAGCACCCCGGGAAGCGTGCGTAGAATAAACTGTACCCGAAAGGAATGCAATACCTTTTAGATCCTGAACCCACCGGTATTTGGGTGATTTACGATTGATGGACCAAGCCCCTCGGAACCGGTTTGACGGGCCGCGAAATCAGTGCGGTCGCGCTGGCCCGTTTTCATAATTGTGGCTATACTGCGCGGCACGAATTCCCCGAAGCTCTTATGAACAACGCCTTCGCCCCAAACATGCCGCCCGCGCCGATGCGGCCACTTCGAACATCTGGCCACAAGAGTGCCATAAAAATCATCTTTGGCATCTTCGCGCTGATGATTGCCGCGCTGCTGGGACTGATCGTTTTGCTGTTGATTGGTTCTGAAACCGGCCTGGTCGCCCTGGTCATCGGCATGATTTGCGCGAGCCTGCCGGTCCCCATCTACATCATGCTGCTCTTGTGGGTGGACCGTTATGAGGCTGAGCCCCTGTGGATGCTCGCCACCAGTTTCCTGTGGGGAGCGCTGGTCGCGGTGTTCATCGCCATTATTCTAAACACGATCAACGGCGAAATCGTCAAAGCCGCCACCCAGAGCGCTCAGATCGGTGAAAACTTTGGCGCTGTAGTCTCAGCGCCGATAGTCGAAGAAAGCGCCAAGGCGTTCATCATCCTGGTTCTTTTTCTTTGGAAGAAGGACGAGTTTGACGGCATCGTTGACGGGATCGTTTATGCGGGAATGGTCGGACTCGGGTTCGCCATGACTGAGAACATCCTTTATTACGGCCGCGCGGCGTCCGGCGGCGCCGGCGCGCTCACGTTCATAATCATTCTGCGCGGTATGATCGCGCCGTTTTCGCACCCGCTCTTCACCAGCATGACCGGGATCGGATTGGGCTGGTCACGACAATCGAATAACGGTTTCATCAAAGTAGTCGCGCCGGTTCTCGGCTTCATGCTGGCGATCTTTCTTCATGCCACCTGGAACGGCACCGCGACCTATGGCGGCGCGGCCGGATTTTTTGCCGCTTACTTCCTGGTCATGGGGCCGGCCTTTATTGTCACGCTGATGGTGATCTTTTTCTCGTTGCGGCGCGAGGGACGAATTGTCCGGCAATTCCTTTACGCTGATTACCAGCGCGGTTTTTTTGACGAGCAGGAGTACGAAAAGCTTTGCACCATCCGCGGCCGCATGGGTTTGTCATGGAGGGCGATGTCGGCCGGCGGGTACTCCGGCTGGCGCGCCCGCATGCGTTGTAATCAAATAGCGAGCGAGCTGGCATTCCATCGCAGCCGCGTCGCGCGTGGTTTCGGGCGCGATCCACGGGAAGCAGAGGACCGGGAGCATGCTTACTTAAATGCGCTCTTTGAACTGCGCCAGAAACTTAATCCGCCACCGATAAAATGGCCAGCCCAGCCAGAATGAAATCTGTCGCCGTGCTTGCGCTTAATAGCTTATACTTGGGCGGTCTGAACTCGACTCTGAATCCAATATTCATTTGATTCTTGAAGATCCAACTCTTACCCAGTTCGTTCGATGCTGAAGGCAGCGCGAATGCCGCGCAACGCCTCACCTGCTTCATCCTGGACAATTGCGTTACCGTTGACGCAGGCAGCCTTGGCATCGCTTTGTCCGACGCCCAGCGACGCACGGTCAGAGACGTCATCGTTACTCATCCTCACATGGATCACATCGCAAGTCTGCCGATTTTTGTCGATGATCTTTTTGGGGAGCTCGAGGAACCGATTAGGATTCACGCCACCCAAATCGTGATCGATTTACTCAAGCAGGATGTTTTTAACGACACCGTCTATCCAAAATTTGACGAGTTGACCAACCAGCACGGTCACGTCATGCAATACGTTCCGTTCGAGACGGGGCAGCCCTTCAAAGTCGCGCACCTGACCATCACTGCAATTCCGGTGAATCACATTGTGCCTACCGTGGGACTGATCATTTCCGATTCGAAGACGACGGTGGCCTTCAGCTCCGACACTGCGGAAACGGAAGAATTCTGGGAAGCCGTTAATCACACACCGCGACTGCATGCGCTTTTTATCGAGGCCTCGTTCCCGGACTCGATGGAAAGACTGGCCCGGGCCTCAAAACATCTCACGCCGTCAATGATGAAAACGGAATTGGGCAAACTCAGTCATAACGGTATGGACATCCTGGCGGTCCATCTGAAGCCGGCTTACCGGGCGAAGATAGCCGAGGAGCTGACCCAGCTCGGGATTAAGAACCTGAAGGTAATGGATACCAATCGTGTTTATGAATGGTAGGTTCAGCCTGCGGGACTAACGGAGCCGTTCAAATTCATTCTGCGCGCGTTCACCCGCCACGCGATCAAGCAACACTCTTCCGCTGGGCAGCAGATTAACAATCCTAAAACTACGTTCGGCAGCGTCCCGCCCCGGCATTAGCTCAGCGCGAAAAGTAACTTGCATTCCAGGCCTGGCCCAACGATCAGGCGGCGTCGATTGCCGGCGGCGTTTTGGTGACTTCGCTCGATTCATCACAATTGCTCCAACCGCGCCAATAGTTGCTGCGCCCAACGCAATCCCTCCCAACCAGCGCTTTGTCGTCTGCTTCATTGACTTGCCTCTATTTGCAGCTCGATTGAAATTAGGAGCAACCCCTGTTCCCAAAAAAGTGTGAAGGCGCGCCCCGCTGCCGGATTGCGGCAAGTGCGCGCCTTCGCAACTAAAACGTAAGCCAGCTTATTGGCACAACGGATCGAGCCGTACGTTAATCGTCGGTAATCCGCTCAGCGCCCGTTCGGAATTGATTTGCGTGAAATGTGACCATTCACCCGGCAGTTTGTCTTCAGCGAATACAGCTTCGACCGGGCATTCAGGGACGCAGGCATCGCAATCAATGCAGGTCTCTGGATTGATCACCAACATGTCATCGTCGAGATGAAAAGCTTCCACCGGACAGGGGATCGCGCAATCGGTATAACGGCAGTTAACGCAAGGGTCGGCAACGACGTAGGTCATTCAGGAAACCTCCAGGTGTGGTGAACTTGCTGCGGCGATAATGTAACACAGACTTTCTGCCAGGACGGACTCGACATTAACCGCTGCGTCATGCGCGTGTCTGTTGCTTCCACTTCAGCACGGGCTTCGCATCAATGAATTCATAGAAGCTAAGATCGCTTTCCGCCATCATCTTGGTGAGCAGGATTATCTGGCCCGTGTGCATCGAGAAGTGTTCGACAACATGCAGGATGGCTTCGAGCGCCGTCACCTCGAGCCCCTGAATAGTTCGGGTCTCAGGCAAGCAATCTGAATTGAAGGCGGCGAGTGCCGCGTCGACTTCGCTGATCGTCGAGCGCAGCAAGGTTTGCAGTTCATCTCGAGCAATCGTCTCGCGCCGCGCAAACTCAGCATCGCGATCGCGCCCATCCGCTGCTCCGCTGATTCCGCAAACGATCCATTGCCGCGCGTTCCCACACAGATGCAGGATTAGATTTCCGATGCTGTTGGATTTCTCGTTGGCGCGCCACCAGATCTGTTCGTCAGTGAGCAGATCCACGCAACGCTCGATCTTCGGCAGGAAATCTTCGGACAGGTGATAGCGCGAACGGGTGATGAATAGTGCTGCTGTCTGACTCATCAATCTTCTTCGCCAAAATCGGGGCGAACCGGTTGCTTGTGTTTGGCTTTTCTGCCCGCGGGCCGCGCCTTCTCGTCGGGTTTGGCCTGAGTCAAGGGATGGCCTGGGGGGGCCAGCGGACGTCGAATTGAACTAATGATTGTCTGCTTACGCCTCCGGTGCTTCGACCGTGAAGTTTTCATTGTGATACCCGCCTGACGACAAAGCCGATGCTACTCGTCGCCTTCGACGTGTGTCAATCTTTTCTCAGATTTGGTGGTGGTGCAGTTTGGGGTAGCTATGGATGCGGAATCCCGCACGAAGTAGGGGCGCAATAAGCCCGTGCGTACTTCTGCACCTCCAGCGCCGAGCTGCACCAGGTCGCCAGATTTAGGAAAGAGTGCTCGCTCGCGAATAGGCGAGCCTCGCCTGACGGCCGGAATAGGCCCCGAACGATGCCTCTTGCCGCCCCAGCCCTTTTAGGCATACCTGAAACGGGACAGCGCAGTGCGATACACGTCGGCGCTATTCAACAAGAAGCCTAAAAAAGAGACTTTAGGGGGCGGAGAGTCTATGCCTCGTTGGGCTGTTGGCGGCGTGAGCGGATGAGACTTTCGACAGCTTTCGCGGTTTCCGCGCGCTGCCGTTGTTGGAATTCCTGGACCCAGTTGGTAACTGTGGTCACCATATCGCTCGCCAATTTCCGGTTAGCCTTGGATTTCTTTGGCTTGCGATTCACGCGCTCAGCGCGTTTCACGATTTTTATCTTTTTCTCTGACATAACTAATTAAGAACAGGTTGTAATCAGGATAAACGAAATTACCGCAGGAAAGTTCCGACCTGAACGGCCTGATTCTTTGGGAAAGCAACCATTTAGACGCTGCGGGAGGCAGTTTGGTTGCAGAAACATCTTTTTACGGGTTTTCGGAAAGAATTGCAAATGCTCACATCACTTTTCGGCTCTGTCAGATTCAGCTTTAGCCTCCATGTCAACTTGCCAAAGTTTTCGCTGCGCTACGTAAGCCAGAATCGACAGAGCTACAGTTCCTCCCACGGCAATCCAAAACAAGGAACCTTTCAACCCGCGCGTTCCAAACTTTATCAGCAAGGCGTTGATCATAATGAGCGCAATCCGCAGCTCCGTGGGCCCGAACCGGGAGAAGCTGACCTTGAATTCTTCGGTGGCCGCCAACATCAGAAACGTGTGAAACATGAAGGCGCTAAAAACGCACAGCACCAGCAACAGACTGAACATGGACTTCTGCGGAATCAGAAACGAATAGCCGATCAGAATTGAGCACAGAAACACATAGTCGAACAGGTGGTCCATATAAAAGCCCCACTTGCGCAATCCGGTATTTCGATACTTGCCCAATTTTCCGTCGAAGTGATCAGTGAAGTAATGAAGCACAATCATCAGGTTCGTCAGCCACAACCAGCGCAAATTGCTCGCCGCCAAATAACCAAATAGCGCGATCCCAACGGACCACACGGGCGTAAGCAGGGTCAGGTGATAAGTCTCCAGCCAACTAGGAACCCGGGGCAGGACGTATCGCGCCAGCCGTCGTTCCCACGGCACCAGTAGGCCGTCGTTTGATTTTCCGGCTCCGGCAAATGCTTGTTGACCGTAGACCCGCGCAAACTTCAGATCGGAATTGGCGAGGGTGCGTGCATCGATTTCTCTTTCCATGTCGCTCACCTGTTTCTCTGGGGTAGACACTCTGTGTCACCCGACCCTGAGCAACCGCCGAGCCATAGTCACTCTTCCATAAAAACACTATCCGTTTTGGAATTGTGTAGCGGGTTTATCTGACAGGTGGCTGGTGAGAATGGCAGTGGCCGCATTTATTGGGGCTAGATGAAGACCACCGACTGCGACATCGGAATTTCAAACCGCCTGCGGCACCGAGGGCAAGCCACCATGTCGTCAATTCGCACCATGTAGTCGCGCGACTTCGCGAACCGGGCACGATCCTGCTCGTTGGCTCCGCGTGGCGGTGTCGGCTTTTTCGTCCTTCTTAACCAACGCACTTCATAGTCACCACGCTGGCGGCAATGCGGACAAACAAATGACGCCGGTTTCGATTCTTGCTTCTCGTTAAAAAAGTCTTTTTCGTTCATATGTAACTGGAGTTTCAACCGGCGGCCTTGTTCATTCTCCGGTTCGCTTCCGGTATTGGGGGCGGCCGTCGGGCCCGCCGCGGCCGCAGAAGTTTTTTGACTGAGGCCAAAAGGCTGGCAGCTTCGATCGGCTTTCGCTCAAAGGTATCCGCGCCAAATGACAATGCCAGCGTCGGCTGCCCCGTGCCCCATTCGGCAATGGTAATTATCCGCAAGTCACTGGCGGCATTGTTGCGCACCCGTTGCACAAAGTCCGTCGCGGCCCTGGCGTCTGCGAGATCAATTATCAAAAGATCACAGGCAGCGGTCGTCAACTGCTGAAATGCTGCTTCAGGGTCTGCAGTCCAGGAAGTTTCAAACTTATTCTCGATCAAGGTCTGCCGCAGTTCTTCGTTCAACTGCTCACTTACGATCAGAATTTTCTGGGGCTGAGTCATCCGAAACTCCGTTAACCTTCACATAAGTCACGCAAATATTGAAAGCTATAAATGCCCGTCTCGTGTCCATCGCTCCAGCGAAAATTCAACGCATACCGTCCTACGATTGAGACGTCACCGATTTCGATCTCGCCGGAAATCGTCTCCGGCTTGAGCGTGCGTTCACCGGTCCATTCGTTAACACATTGTGCGCACGGGCAAGCGCGACGCAGCCTCGCGGCCGCGAAATCGCAGATGTGACCGTCCGCCCAGGTTATCCGCAGGCGAGTATTGCTTTCCTGTGAAATTTCGCGCGGCTCAACCGCCTGCCGCCGCTGTGCCATATCAACCATTATTAATCACTTCAGTCTAATCAGGATTCTCCGGCGGAAGATATGGCGGCTTCCACGTCAGCAGCGCGCACTTTGAAATGCGATGCGTCCCACATTAGCTGCCCGTCACGAATCAACAGCACTTGAGGTGTTTCGTGGGCGACCTGCCAGCGCTTCTCGATTTCGTCGGAAACCGCCCGGGCCCGTTGCACGGTTACCAAAGCGACGGGGCGTTGCAGCCGGGACATTTCCGCATGCGCTCGCGAGCTCACGCCACAGGTGTTGCTATGTTTGAACACTACTGCCGTGACCCCATTTGCAGTCGCCAAAAATTCATCCAGTTCAGAGACGTTCTTAATCTCAATAAAGGGTTCGTTCATAACCATTATTAGAATACTTCGCTAATCATAACCGGAGCAGCAAGTTGCGACAATTCAAGACACCACCAAACCGTTGACATCGGGGCATCATCCGTCTAGATTCGACCACATTAAAATGTGACGGCCCACGGGCTGAACCTGCCAGTCTCAGGTTACGACAAGGAGTTGACCATGAAGACCCAAGCCCCGGTTTCAAAGGCAATAGTTCTTTTCATTACGCTCACCCTCATCACGCTCCCGGTCAGCGGTCAAAAGCATCGTCGCGCCGCAACGACCGCGGAAAGTAAAGCCGCTGCTCAGGTTGAGACAGCCGACAAACTCGTCGATCAAAAGAAGTACACGGAAGCAATTGAAGCCTACAAGGCCGCGATCAGCGCCGATTCATCTTACGCGCCTGCGTATAGCGGTTTAGGCGACGCCTATATGGGCCTCGGCAATTCCGAGCAGGCGCTCGCCGCCTATCAGGAAGAAGTGCGGGTGGCGCCGAGCGATGCTCAGGCTTATTACGATCTTGGTTACTTCTACAACGTCATGGGCCGCTATGGGGAAGCGTTTGCTCCGCTCACGAAAGCCAAGCAATTGAATCCCCGCTTCACCGAAGCCTTTTATGAGATGGGCTTTGCTTATCTGCAGACTGGTGATTACGAAAAGGCGCTAGGCTATCTTGGCAGCGCCACCCGACTGAATCCGCAGTACGGAGACGCCTACTACGCCACCGGTCAGGCATACCTGAAAACCGGAAACTCAGAAAAGGCCCGGGAACAACTAAGAATTCTGAGCACTCTCAACGGCCGCTTGGCTCTAAAACTAGAAGGTGAAATTCAGAGAGCCGGCCAGTCAACCGGAACGCCGGCTCAACAGACGGCGACAAATACGCCGGTCGACAAACCGGCCGCGCGGTTGGTCGACACGCTGCAGGCGAAGACGCAGGCACCGCAGCCCAAACCGCAAGCACCATCACCGACGAAGGAAAGAACACCTGCGGTGTTAGACGGGAATGGTGAACCGGCATCGCGACAACTTCAGCAGGGACCAACTAAAACTGAGACACAGACTTCAAGTTCAACTGCTCAGCCGGCGCGCCCGTCTACCGATCAGGTGACCAATCTACCGGCCAGCGCAAAACGTTGGGCTCTGGTGATTGGAGTCGATCAATATGTTGATCCTCAAATCAGTGCCTTGAAAGGCTCGGACAATGACGCGCGCATGATTGCCGACGCGCTGATTCGCTATTCCGGCTTTCCCAGGGACCAGGTGATTCTCCTTTCCACCAGTCAGCCGTTGGAACGGCAGCCGTCGCGCGTAAACATTCTGCGCCGGCTGGCAAACCTCAGCACCACGGTTCCGAAAGATGGATTACTGCTGATGGCTTTCGCCGGCCACGGAATGGAGCGGGGTGGGCAGGCATTTCTGCTGCCCGCCGATGCGCAAATCAGCGACTCGATCTCGTTTCTGGAAGAAACGGCCATCAGCATGACGCGCGTGAAGTCATGGATTAAAGAAACGGGTGTGGGCCAGGTGCTCCTGTTGCTCGATGCCTGTCGCAACGATCCCGGCGGCCGCGCCGACGCGCCTAACCCGCTGAGCAACACCTACGTGAATGCCTTCAATTTTGATGTGCGCAATCGCGAAATTCAGGCCTTTGCGACCATCTACGCTACCGGCATCGGTCAGCGCGCTTATGAATATACCGAGAAAAAGCAGGGCTACTTCAGTTGGGCCGTGGTGGAAGGATTGAAAGGCGCCGCGGCAAATGACAAGGGCGAAGTCACGCTGGCGCAGTTGGTCAAGTATGTTCAGGAAGCCGTGCCGAAGCGAATTGCCGTCGACCTGGGATCAACGAAACAGCAAAAACCGTTTGCGGTCATCGAAGGTTATCGCGCCGACGAACTCGTGCTGGCGGTGACGAGCGGGGCTAACAATTCAGCCAGTAATAACATCCCCAATGTGCAAACGGTCGATCCCGCAGCGATAGAACTTTCCTATTGGGACACGATTAAGAACAGCAACAACCCGGAAGATTTCAAGTCTTATCTCGACAAGTATCCTGACGGACAATTCGCGGCGCTGGCAAAATCACGGGCCAATTCCTTCCGGCCCCCGCCGACAAATTACGGCAATGGCGAGTCGCCGGAAATGGCTTACTGGAGTGCAATCAAAGACAGTCAAAACCCAGCGGACTTTCGCGCGTATGTAACGAAGTTCCCGCAGGGTTTATTTGTTGAGCTGGCTAACAACCACATTCGGGACCTGGAAGCCAAAGCCTCAGGTCGTAGCGCGGCCGGCGCCGCCGGACTCAGCTCCGGACCCGCTACGCTGAAAGACATTGAGGTCGCATACAAGAGCAACATGTACGACGAGACGGTCCGTCTCGCGACGCGGTTTCTCGAGACTACTCCGGACAGCGGTCCGGCCCATGCCTACATTGGGCTGGCGCTGCTCGCGAAAAAAGACTCGGACAATGCGGTGCTGCATCTGGAGCGGGCGATCGCTTTGGGCCAGTCGATAAACTTCCCTTTGAAAAGGCTGCGCGAGCCGCTTATCGGTCATGACCTGGACAATGTGACCGTGCATTTGTATGCCGACGCACTGGTGGTCCAGCAGGGCAACACACTTTACCGGGCGCTCTTCTCGGCTTTGAAAGATTCGAAGATAAATTACTATCAACAAAATCAGAGCCAGTGTCCGATTGCTTATCTAAAAGGCGCATTCGCGGAAGGCTCAGTCAAATCACCTGAGAAGGTTGGGAAACCGGGCGATAAAGGCTTCAATCTTTTTCCAGTCACCGCCATATTGCGGCCCGTCCAACAGGGCGCAATGCAGGTTAACTACGCCTACTGTGTAGACGACGGAGTTATTCCGAACACCATCGTCAAACTTATCTACCGGTTATCGGCCAACAAGTAGTTATCGCGCGTTCTGTCGATCGCGTGAGCGCTCTGGTAAGAGTTCAAGCTGGGACTGCATGAGAGCACACCTGGGTCTGTTTTTACTGATTGGAATTGTTTTGCTTTTGGTCGCGCCCCACGCGGGCGCGCAGCCGGCGTCTGAACGCCAGTTGACCCAGGTACCGGCACAGCAAAGTCAGAGCTCGCCGCGCCGTTTGGCCCTGGTCATTGGTAACGGCGCGTATGAACATGCCGGCCGGCTGGCCAATCCTCCCAATGATGCAACCGTGGTGGCGGCGACGTTGCGCCTGCTCGGGTTTGAAGTCAGTAACGGAACCAACCTCCCGCAGCGTGAAATGAAACAGCGCATCCGCGCTTTCGGTCAGTCGTTGCGCGCCAACGGCGGCGTGGGCTTTTTTTACTATGCCGGTCATGGCGTGCAGGCTAAGGGACGCAACTACCTCGTGCCCGTCGATGCAGACATTCAGACGGAAGCCGATCTCGAAGATGCCGCAGTCGATCTCAACTACGTATTGAATCTCATGGACGATGCGCAGAACGCATTGAATATCGTAGTGCTCGACGCCTGCCGCAATAATCCGTTCGCCCGCAGCTTTCGATCAGCCCAGGAAGGGTTGGCCCAAGTGCGCGCCCCGACCGGGACCTTGATCGCTTACGCCACGGCGCCCGACAGCATCGCGGCCGACGGCGCCGGCGGCAACAGCCCTTACACCGAAGAACTTATTCAACAGATGCAGACCTCAGGCGTGCTCATCGAAACCATGTTCCGGCGCGTGACTGAGAAGGTGTCAGCCCGCACCAACGGAAAGCAGGAGCCGTGGTTCTCGGCAAATGTTAAGGGAGATTTTTATTTCACGGCCCCTTCCGGCAGCACGGTGGACGCGGGATCCGGCACTACGAAGATTGATGCCACGGCGTTTGAATTGAGTTATTGGGATTCGATCAAGAATAGTAAAGACGCAGGAGATTTTAAGTCTTACCTCGACAAATACCCCGAGGGTCATTTTGCCGCACTCGCCAAAACGAGAATTCAAAGCCTCGACAATTCTGGAAAGCCACTCAGCGAATCAACTCAGACGGAAGCAACCTATTGGAACCAAATTAAGGACAGCCAGAACCCAGCCGACTTTCGCGCTTACCTGGCGAAGTTCCCCAATGGCTTATTTGCGGATCTGGCCCAGAACCGCCTGACGGCATTCGAGACTACGGCCCGCGAAGCAGCCGCGGCCCGGCAACCTGCCACTGTCTATTTCTACCGCAAGAGCGCTTTTACTGGCGGCGGTTGGAATCCCAATGTCTATTGTGACGAACGAAAGATCGCAGAGATGGACAATGGACGCTATTTCGGCGCCAGCCTCCTGCCGGGCAAACACACCTGTCGCGTCGGTGACAAGGAGGGCAACTTTGATTTGGAAGTAAAGCCCAACGAGGAATACTACCTCAAAGTCTCAATCAGTTATTTCATGACTGGCCATGCCAAAATGTCTCTGGTGACGAAACAAGCCGGCACGGCAGATCTCAAAGAGGTTAAGCTGCTCGCGGCAGACAAAGTCAAAGATCGCGATATCGTAAAAATATTTGCCAGCGAGAAGAAATAGCGCGGAAAACAAATGTCTTCGGACAAATCCGAATTAGAGACGGTAACGCTAAACGAAACCAGCACGGCGTCGTTGAGCGAAACGACCTTGCCGCAACCAGGCGAGCTGGTAAATCAAACTCTGAGCGATCGCTATTTGATCCAGGCTGAGCTGGGCCAGGGCGGAGTAGGCGCGGTCTACCTGGCGCGCGATCGCAAGTTGCACGACAAACCAGTTGTCGTGAAGGTGCTGCTCGACAAGTCGCTGCAGAATTCCTGGGTGGTGCAAAAGTTTCAGCAGGAGAAGGAAGCGCTCGCGCGAGTAGACCACCCGGGCGTCGTCGGCATCCTTGATACCGGAGAGCTGCCTGATCGGAAGCCTTACCTCGTCATGCAGTACATCGACGGGGTCACCCTCCGTTCGCAAATTAAGCCGGAGGGATTACCGCTCCAACGCACGGCCGAGATTATCAAACAAACCGGCCGGGCCCTGGCGGCCGCCCACGATCGCGGAATTTTTCATCGCGATCTGAAACCTGAAAACATCATGATTCAGAGTTTCGGCGGCGGCGAAGAGCAGGTAAAAATCATTGATTTCGGCATCGCCAAACTGAAAGATTCGGTGGTCGCCCCCAGCACCATGACCGGCGCCACGGCCGGCACCGTCGCCTACATGGCGCCCGAACAATTGGCCGGCCGAACAATATCAGCCGCCACGGATATCTTTGCGCTGGGCGCGATCGCGTACGAGTTGTTAACCGGGCGTAAGCCGTTCAATCCTGAGACCGGTTTTGAACTCCTGGAGATGCAGCGCGCCGGCGTTCGCGTGAACCCAAAAGACCTGCGCCCCAGCCTCACGGATGAAGCCGCCGCGGCAATTCTGCGCGCGCTTAGTTTCGACGCGCCCCAACGATTCAGTAGTGCGCGTGAGTTCGGAGACTTGGTGGCGCGTTCGCTGGCGGATCATTCCAATGAAGCGCCGGCGCCGGTGGTCCAGGCGACACAATTAGTGACCGATCCGAATGGCCTGGCGCGAGAGACCGTCCCACCCGCGCCCAAGACGATCGTCGGGCGATATGAACCAGCGAAGGTGGACACGCTCAGTCAGCCGGTTTATGCGGCGGCCGAAGACACAAGTCAGTCGTCAGGCACGGGCATGAAGCTCGGGCTGGCGGCGCTTGCGCTGGTTCTGATTGGCGCGGTTGCCGGGGTTTTGATTTGGAAGCGTGACGCGATCTTTGGTGGGCGCCAGCGTTCCGTAAATTATTCGCTGACCGTGCAAAAGATGCGCGACGGCAAACCTTATCAGGGAGAATTTGAGTCGTCGGGCCAGGAAATCTTTGAAAACGGATGGAAGTTTCGCATGAATCTTTCCAGTCCGGAGGATGGTTACCTGTACCTGCTCAACGAAGGCTCGTCTGGCATGGACACGACTTACCACGTCCTGTTTCCCGAAGGCGCCACGAATAATGGTTCGCCGCGCGTGACCGCGAATCAAAAACTGCAAACCGCGTGGATGCGTTTCGATGACAATACGGGCACTGAGAAGCTTTGGCTGATTTGGTCAGCATCACCAGTGAAAGAATTGGAAGCTGTGTCGGACGTCATGAATGATGACGATCTGGGTGAAATCAAAGATGCGGGCAAAGCTCGCACCGTGCGCGACTTTTTGAAATCGCATTCATCGTCCAAACCCGAAGTCAGTAAGGACGGTTCGAAAAAACAGTCGGTCATAAAAGGCAAAGGTGACGTGCTGGTGAACGCGATCGAGCTGGAACATCACTGAGAACGCACGGCTGGGATCTTTTATTCACGCCGCGCTTTAGCGCGGCGAAGTCGTCATCACGATTACCCAGAAACCGTTTAGGTTTCCAGTTTGCGTGCAACGCAACCGTCGCCGGGCTAAAGCCGCGGCGTGAATGAAAGCGCGTGACATGAACAATAAGGGTTGGCGTCTTATGAAATCTAACTTACCAATCAAGGGACTTTTGTTGTCTCTGTTCGCGAATGCTTGCGTGCTAGCTCCCACTCCGCCAGTGCACGCACAGGATGACGAATCCTCGCGCCAAATTGTGCTCGATCGGTTTAATAAGGCCCGTCCGATGAGTGAGGCAACCGGCGGGATGGCCGGCGGCGGGGCCAACCCCAACACGCCGGCCAAGCGGCCGGTTTATCGCCGGACCGGCATCGCCCGTATCCCGAGCCGACGCGGAGCCAAGACACCAGACACCGAAGAGATTGGCGTCACTATCTGGCGCTTACGGCCCTCGCGAACTAACGACGACGGCGGGCGCGTGCTCGTCCTGGATGGCTTAAAGCAGACTCAGTACACCCCGGAGCGCATTGAAGCCAGCACGCCGCTCAATGTTGGTGACCGCGTGCGCATCACCGTCGAATCTCCGCGCGCCGGGTTTCTTTACATCGTCGATCGCGAACAATATTCGGATGGGAGCTTCGGCGAGCCTGTTTTGATCTTTCCGACTTCGCAAACGCGCGGCGGTGACAATCGGGTGATGCCCGGAAAATTGATAGACATTCCCGCCCAGGAAGATCAGTACAGCTATTTCACCGCCCAGCCCGCGGGCACGCGGCGCGATCAAATTGCCGAAGTGCTGACCATCATTCTGGTGTCTCAGCCGCTGCCGTTGCAGATCGGCGCCCAACCGTTAAAGCTGACGCCGAAGCAGGTGGGCGGCTGGGAGCAGTCCTACGGCGGCGTCGCAGAGGTCCTGGAACTGGTGGGTGGCGCTGGTCAAAGCTGGACCACTGAAGAGAAACTGGCCGCCGCCGCAAACGGCCGCCAACTGACACAAGGGGGGCCACCGCCGCAAACGGTTTATCGCGTGGCGCGTAAGACCGGAGGACCAATTCTGGTAGCCGTCCCGCTGCGTTACGCGAAGTAGTTTTGTCAGAGTAGCGACTTTAGTCGGGTCCTATGACCAACGGAAAAAAAGGCCGACTAAAGTTGGTACTCTTACCGCACTTCGCATGGCCACCGCCGGTGGAACGAAATTGTGTTAACCTCTCCCGGTTTTCGGATGGTACGCACGCCTCGGGGGATGCTTGCTTGGAATCGAATAAAGCCGCGCTGGCCGCGTGCGTACGAAGTGCTATTTTTCTTAATCATTGGAGGACCCAAACGAAAATGAATACACGAGTGCTCAAACGAAAAGGATTTCTGATTGCACTATTCTGCCTGGCCCTGATTGCCCTGGCCGCGATCAGCACCTCGCGCACCAGCAGCGCCGCGGATTTTTCCGGACGCGAAATTCTTAGCGTCAGCCGCATCGCACACGGCGGCCCGGACTATGCCAACCTGCAATACGTAACGGTGAAAGCTGGCGGCTTTGTTAACGCAGTCGCATTCGGGGGTATGGGGGCGAACCCTCTGGGCGGAATGGCCGAAGTCAAACTGAACATTACCGATTATCAGGACAAGCAGATGCGGCGCCGGCTGGAAGTAGCCCCGACCGCCACCTTGCCGGGCCGTACCTATCTGGTCTTCACAGGCTCAACCGGCGGAGGCATGATCTTCGGCAACGAGTTCCGCGTGCGCGAAGCGGCGGCTTCACGGCACTGGGGCATGATGGGCTTCGACACGCTTAATCGCGCGATTGAAGGCCAGCTGGTGAGTGCGCGCCAGTCAGACGAAGGCAACGACTATGTGGTCGAAGTTAAGTTCAATTCGGACGACACGGTCCGCTATTGGATTAACAAGCAGACGTTTCTGATCGACAAGATCACCACCCGCTATCGCAGCCAGGTGCTGATCGAGGAAGAGCGCAGCAGCTATCGCCGGGCGGATTGCATGATGTTGCCTTTTCACATCGTGACGCGGCTGCAGGGCCAACCACTGGCGGATCTCGACATTCAACTATACGACCTGAAGAGTGTGGTAGCGCCGGTTACCTTCACCATGTCGGCCATGCCGTAAGACTTGATTCGTGCCTGGGACCATGAGGTCAGTACCGGGAGCGGTAGCGACCGGGTAATCGTCGGCAACTATTCACAAAAACGATACCCGGTCGCTACCGCTCCCGGTACTGACTCCTCAGGATAAGAACTTCTTCATTTCCACTCGCCCACCAATACGAACGGCGCCCAGTAAAACGGGGCGCTGTATTTCTTGCCATCGATCATCGCGAGCTGCGCTTCCCGCATGGCTGTCGCCGGCGAACGCTTTTCTGCCGCCAGCATGCGGCCGTAAAAAGACGTCATCAGCTCTGCTGTCGATTTATCAGCGACTGACCAAAGGCTGACGCCGACCGTCGGCGCGCCCGCATACAGAAACGCGCGGGTCAGTCCGATTACACCTTCACCACGCTTCTCTTTGCCCAGACCGGTCTCGCACGCCGACAACATTACAAACGGCGAACCGAGTTTCAGATTGAAGATCTCGTCAGTGCGCAGAAAACCGTCATTCTGTTTGTTGCCCACTAAAGAAAGCACCACCCCGGTAAACTGGGGACGATCCGCATCCAGCAAACCGTGCGTGGCAATATGCAGGTAGCGATAGCCACTCAAATCGCGGCTGCGCACATTGTCTTCGCTGGCATTCAGATCGGCGAGCAGATCAACCTGGCCGTTGCCCGCCTTCGCAATCTTAGAAATCTCGTCAGCTTCCGTGCGCGTGCCGGCGAGGCGTGCCAGCCGGATTGTTCCGGAAGGCGCAGCACCACTGTTCGACGCGACGTCGTTTACTGCTGCTTCAAGACCAAGCCCAAGGCCACGAGTTTCACCGGACGCTGCGGCCGCACCTGCGCCCTTCGCGCGCGGATCATCCGGGCTGAAAACCGGATCGGCAACCAGTAGGACGCTCTTCCCCGCCCCCGGCGCACCCTGACCACGAATCGACGCAATCACTGAGGCCGACGGGGCGTAAACGATCTCATTGGTCTTCACCAGGTAGTTCAGTGACGCATAATCAGCACCGTCGCTGCTTTTCACCAAAGCCTCGAAGGGCACGTAATTCAGGGCGCCATCAGCCACTATCAGAATCCGCTTGTCAGCGAACGAAGCGGCGGCCGGCTCAATGACTGCCTTATAGAGTGCGTTCGACGCGGCCACGAAAGGGGCCAGGTCCTCCGCCGGTCCCTGCACCAGTCCCAGCCCACGTTGCTGATCGGCCGCGACATCAATCCCGACGATGCGGCGCTGCAGTTTGGAAGGAATCAGCTGGGCGCGCAGATCCATGGCCAGCTTTTCCACATCACTGCGACGTGGCAGCTTGTAAAGCGACGCCCCACCGCGGGTCACTGCAAACAGATACGAGTTATCGGGTCCGAGCGCGTATTCCAGAAGGACCGTGCTGTCGTCGAGGACCTTCTGCTGCACATCCTGAAGCGACTGCGGCTGGGTTGCAGTCAGCGCCGCGTAACGCGGGCTGGCAGTGCGGATCTGATTTTCGATTTCGTCGAAGTCGGTTTGCAGCTTGTCGAGTTCTTTTTCAAGATCCGAAGGCTTGTCCTTCTCGCCGGCCAGCGCAATGCCGGTGAGTTGTTCGGCAATCTGTTGCTGTCGCTCGAGATTGTCCTGCTTGCGCTGCAACAAATCGGCGGGCACGCCTTCCGTGATCTGCGCATGAACTTCGCCGAGCATGTCGAGCAGTGAGCGCGCGCGGCCGGCCTCGGTAATTCGGAAAGACTCAGCGGCATAATCCAGGGCCTTGCCCGAGAGCGCCGCGCCGGCGCTCGAATTGATAACCGCCATCTCGGCGAAAGCATTCGCTGCTTCGTCATAAACATCTTCGGTGGTCGCGAGAAAGGTGGTGCGCGATTCATCCGCGCGCAAACTGCCTGAGCGAATGGTCTCGATCGTCTTCAAAGCTTCGCGATAAGAGCTCAATGCCTGTTCGCGCAGCTTGGTCCCGTCCTTCTCATTCGCGGCCTGCAGCCACAGCGCTCGGCCGAGGCCTCGCTGGGCCGGCCACGTCAAATCCAGACGCTCGTCCTTCTTCGCCCCGTCCGCCGCTTCATTGAACATCTTGACCGCATCTTTGAAGCGGCCTTCACGCAACAGGACGTCGCCCAGGCTGGTGCGCGCAGCCGCCTTGAAACGACGCGTCTGTCCAAGTTTCGCCACCATCGGCAAAGCGCCGCTGCCGGCATCCAGCGCATTCTGAAAATGCTTGCGCGCAGTTTCGAGATCTTTGTTGGCAAAGGCGATGCGGCCAGTACCGAGCTCGAACGTCATGTAGACAATCGCGATGCGATATTCCTGCAGTTCCTTGGTCGCCTCCAGCAAACCCACGGCGCCGCTGACGGGCGCTTCAACCGAAGGGCGGCCCCCCGACATGAGTCCGCCGATTGAGCCAAGGCCACCTAATCGCCGCGTTGTTTTCGCCGCCGCGCTTTCAGGCTTCTTTACGCTCATCTGAAAGTACGCCGTACTCGCTTCAGACATGCGTCCGAGACGGAAATTGGTGTCGCCAATCTTCGCCAGCATCAGGTTTGCATTAAACCCATTGTCGAGCGTGGCGGTGGCTGCCTGCGTCGCGGCGCCCGCCGTGTTGCTGCCCGTGAGACCGGCGGCGGTGTTCGCGCCGGCGGCGCTGGTCTGGTCGTTACCGCTGGCTACTCCAAAGGACTTGTAAGCATTCTGATAATGCTCGAGCGCGACCGGGTATTGGCCTTGCACCAGGTAGAGATCGCCCAGCGCGTCTTCCGACGCCGCGATGCCTCGCGCGTTATGTGCCTGTGTGAAGCCGGCCAGCGCCGTGCGTAACAGCGGCAGCGCCTGGTCCGCATGACCCTGCTTTAGCAACGAACGTCCGCGCGACAGCGAAGAAGATGCATCGCCTTGCGGATCAGGTGAAAGGTTCGGAGCGTTCGTCGCAGTCGACCTCGGTGAAAGAACGAAAACGGCAACAACGATCGCGGCGATGAAACCGGCGACAATGGAATACTTCGAGTATTGATATGATTTCATTTCGAAAATCCACAGCGCCAACTAAGCGGCGCACTCCAAAAACTATTTGTGTACGAGATCCAGGATCGTAACCAGGACCGGCGCATTGGTGGTAGCGTTCAGGCGAATTACCGAAGGCTGCGGCGCAGTCTGATCGAGGCCCAGTCCGCGAGTGGTCGCATTTTGCTCCGCCGTGGTCTGCGCCTCGCCGCTTACCTTGTTGGTCACGACTTTCACGTTGGCTTTTGAGTCCTGTTGAATTCGCACCCACATGGAGGTCGCCGGGCGCCACGGACATTTGTCCTTGTTCGTGTTGCAGTAGGAAAAGAGCGCATCCCCCGTGGGCACTTCAGGCAAGGGCTCGCGCGTCACGACGATGTACAGGCGTTCGGTCGCGGGGTTGCCATAGAACTGAAACCAGCGCAGCCGTTCGTCTGTTTCCAGACTTGACGGTACATCCACGGGCACGTGCGCGTCGATCCAGTTTTCACCGCCTTCCAGACGCGGGTCTGGAAAGATCATTTCGGGCGGACCATCGTTTTCGGTATGAAACACGTACAGGTATCCGTCGATATTCGGCTCCAGTGAAATACGAATCCGATCGCCATTGTGAAATTCCCGGCCCGGCTCAATTCGCACAGCGCGGCCATTCTCGTCGCGCATGAAGAGCGTGTAACCGAGGCCGATCGCCGCCAGCGAGGGCGCAACAGAATTGCTGTTGGTAAATTTCCGGTTCGCATTCACTGAACCCGCCGACGTGTTAGCGCTCTGCTGATTGGCGTTCTTAACCGCGCTGGTGTTGGTATTTCGAGGCGGTCGATGCGTGCGCCGCGCCGGGGCATTCTGATTGGTGGTCTTCGGCCGCGTACTGAGGAAAACCCCGCGCACCTCGTCGTCCGATTGCTGGGCATTCACGATCAACAACCCACAAATAAATGCGGCCACGACTACCGGCGCAACTAAAATTCTCGATTTCATTCAAACTCCTTTTAACAAACCTTCAGCGAAAAAAGTGTCAGAAGCCTGAGCGTTACCGAGGGCAACTTCACGACCCATGTCGGATTTTGGGTCCCCGGGACCTGCGCGTTGGCAAAGATTGGACTTCCCATTAATTACTGACGTCCGTATCGGTGGCGGTTTGCGAAAAAACTCATTGATGCTCGATTTTTATCTTAAAAATCACCGGCGCGCCCTCAGCCGCAGTTTGCGGAATCTTCAAGGAAACAAAGGGCGAAGCGCCGGTTTTGATGACTTCGGCGCCAAGCAGGTTCGCCTTGCTGCGGCCGAGTAACTGGTCGAACTCCTTCAGTTCGTCGGCTGTCAGCTCGTGCAACGCATCTGTTTCGAAGAACCTCGGGGATGTCAGGGGTTTGGTCGCAAAAATTACGGTGAACTCATCGGTGCCCGGAGATTTGTCGAGCGTCATCCAGTTCTCGTTCTTGGCAGTATCAGCAGGAAAGGTAAAATCCTCGCCGCTTTTAACTTCATTTGTATGCACGCCAAAGTCCGACGCGGGCTTCGCGGTCAGGAAAGTGGTGGGCGCGTTCTGGTCGCCGGGACCAACGATGTAAACATATCCGTTCTCACTGGGTGAGAAATGGAACTTGAACTGCTGGCCCGAATCCATCGTCACGTTCTCGCCGGCGCGCAGTGAATCTGACGGTGTGTTTACCTGCAGCCAGTAGCGGCCGACCTCGTGCCCGGCGGCAACTTCCGTTTCGCCTGAAGTAGCGCCACTGGGATTTGTTGAAGTTGTAGTCGGCGGCGTGGAACCGCCCATCATTGAGCGCACTACAAAGAAACCGGCTACGCCAACGATTAGTAAAAGGACGAGCGCACCACCGCCTACAAACAGAAAGGTTGAGCCGGATCGGCTGGGCGCGGCCGCAGGCGCTGCGCTCGCGGGCCCAACCGGGGAGGCGGCTGATTGAAAACCCGGAGGATACGCGGCGGCCTGAGAAAGGCTCACCATGGTGGCCTGGGCCGGCACCGAAGATTGAGAGCTCGGTTGCGCGACGACGGTGGGCATGGTCGAAGCCTGGCTGGGAATATCTGACTGTGGCGCCACGCCTTCATTGACGCCAGTCACCATCGTCGCCGCTGTCTGATGCGGCGAAGTTACTCCGCCACGCGGCAGCTCACCGCTGACTACGGGCCCGCCGGGAACCTCAATCAGCGTCGCGCTCGGCGAGACCCCCTCAGCCGATAAGGCGCTGACCAGTTCCTGTTCAAGTTCACCGGCCGTCGCTTGTCTCTGGCTGCGATCTTTTGCTATGGCGCGCGCAATTACGCGGCTGAAAGCTTCGGAAACACCCGGAGTAATTTCATGCAATGACGGCGGCGTCATTTGAATGTGTTCGCGGCGCAATTCAGCCAACGTGAAACCTTTGAACGGCCGAGTGCCGGAAATGATTTCATAAATCACGACCCCGAGGCTGTAGATGTCGGCGCGGCCGTCGATCTCGGCATTGCCATCATCAGGTAATTCGCCCCATTGCTCGGGAGACATGTAATACGGGGTGCCCAGCATCTGACCGGCAATGGTCAGATTGGTATTGCCTGTTTTTTCCGCGCCGGCAACTTCCCGCAACTTGGCGATTCCCAGATCGAGCAGCTTCACCGTGGGCTCACCCCCGGTGGTAGCTTTTCCGATCATGATGTTTTCGGGTTTTAGATCTCGATGCACCACGCCCATCGCGTGCGCTGCATTGAGCACGCTCATAATTGGGCCAAGTACGCCGACGGCTTCCGCGGGAGTGAATCGGCCGCGTTTCTTCAGTTCCACATCCAGCGTGTTCCCCTCGACATATTCCATGACGAGGTAGATGGTGCCGTCGCCTGAAGTGCGGAGGTCGTAAACGGTGACGGCATTGGGATGACGAAAGCGGCGGGCGGCCTGACCTTCGCGCTGAAAACGCCGCAGCCATTCGGTGTTGCTGCGCATCTCCGGCGGCAGCACTTTAATCGCTACGCGATCACCCAACAGAATGTGACGCGCACGATACACTGCCCCCATGCCGCCTTTTCCGAGCAGGTCTTCGATGTGGTACTGGCCATCGAGCTGCTTGCCGACCAGCGAGCCTGAATCCTCTTCCAGGACCTCGCCGTCTTTAGGGCAAAAGCTTACGCTGTCGTCGAATTTTTCGTTACAAAGTGAACAGAATTTCATTGGCGGGATAGTTTACCACTGGGGAGTGTGGGAATTAAGGGTCCTTAGAAATAAATGGGGCGAATGGGACTAAATGCGATTCATATGTCCCATTCGTCTCATATGTCCCATCCGTCCCATTTGTTTAAAGCTCAAAACTTTCGCTTCAGTAGATTCTTTCGCAGTATTCCGCGACCATGCGATCGCTGCTGAATAGCGGCACCAACGTCTGAATCGAACGCTTCATCATGCGCACCCAACGCTGTGGGACGTCGGTCTCGTCGCGCTCATAAAATCGCGGAGTAATTTCCTCGCTGAGCACGCGGTAGGTCGAGTCCGCTTCCCGAGCGTCTGCTTCTTCGTCGGTCAGCACACTGAGATCACCGATGGCAAAACCGTTGTCGCCGTCATAGCCTTCCATCCACCAACCATCCAGCACCGAGAAATTCAGCCCGCCATTGATGGCCACTTTCTGTCCGCTGGTCCCCGAAGCTTCCTGCGGCCGGCGCGGCACATTCATCCAGACATCCACTCCCTGCACCAACTGGCGCGCGATCTCCTGATCGTAGTCTTCGATAAATGCGACCCGTTGGCGGACCGCCGGATCGCGGTGCCACTCAAGCAGTTTCTGCAGGATTCGCTTGGCCCCTTCATCCTGTGGATGCGCCTTGCCGGCGAATACAAATTGCACGGGCCTTTGCGGATCGTTGATCAAAGCGGTGAGCCGCTCGGGATCGCTCAGCAGCAGGTCCCAACGTTTGTATCCCGCCACGCGCCGCGCGAAACCGATGGTCAACACCTTCGGATCGAACATCGTGCGCGCCGCCTCGATGTAATCTTCGCTTTCACCGCGCGCCAACCGCGTGTCAAACGAGTGATCGCGAATGAACGCGACCAACCGCTGCTTTAGCAGTAAATGCGCCTGCCACAACTCTTTCTCAGAGAGTTTTTCGATCTCGTAGGACCAGACGCTCGCTTCCCTGGCCCGCTCGATCCAATCTTCACCGACGTAATTCCGGTATAGCCGGCGCAGCAGCGGCGCCACCCAGGTGGCGGGGTGCACTCCATTCGTTACCGAGGTAATCGGCACCTCACTGACCGGCCGTTCGGACCACATTTGATGCCAAAGCTCGCGCGATACTTCACCGTGCTTCTTACTGACACCATTGGTGCTGCGACACAAACGCAAAGCGAGCGGCGTCAGTCCAAACGAGTCGGTGTTTCCACTGACCCGGCCCAGACGCAGAAAATCATCATAAGTTAGTCCGAGCGCCGTCTGTGGCCAGTCGCCAAACCCTTGCTGAATCAAACTCGAAGTGAATTCGTCGTGACCGGCGGCCACGGGTGTGTGCGTGGTGAAGGTGCATTGTTCACGCACGAGTCCAGCGGCCTTGCCGAAATCGACGCCGTCGCGCTCGATGATGCGGCGCGCCAACTCGAGGGTCAGAAAAGCCGAGTGTCCTTCATTCAAATGATAGAGGGCCGGAGTAACGCCAAGCTCCTGCAGCAAACGCATGCCGCCAATGCCCAGCATCATCTCCTGGACCATGCGCGTTTCGCGATTGCCACCGTACAGGTGGCCGGTGACCAGCCGATCGATCTCTTCGTTCTCGGGAATATTCGTGTCCAGCAGATATAGCCGGATTCGCCCCACATCCGCGCGCCACGCGCAGGCATGCACGACGCGGCCACGCATCGTCACGTCGATCATCAAACGCCGCCCCATTGCATCCATTACCGGATGCAAGGCCAGCTCGTCCGAGTGATTCTCCCGATAGATCTCTTCCTGGCGCCCGTCACGATTCAAGCGCTGCCTGAAATATCCAAACCGGTAAAACAGACCGATGGCCACCAGCGGCAGGTTGAGATCGCTGGCTGACTTCAAATGATCGCCGGCAAGAATCCCCAAACCGCCTGAATACAGCGAGAGCGAATTGTGCACCCCGAACTCCGCACAAAAATAGGCCACTGGCGTCTGCCGGGTAATTGCCGGTTTTAGCTGCAGCTTTGGCCACGGTTGGTCATCGCTCAGGTAGGCGGTGAACCGCTCGGATAGCTTTTCGACTCGATCGGCAAAGGCCGGATCCGCGCCCATCTGGGTCAAACGGAGATCAGAAATCTGAGATAACAAGAGGCGTGGATTCTGCTCGCACTGCTGCCACAGGTTCGGATCCAAATCCCGAAAGACTTCGGGGCCGTCCGGCGCCCAGCTCCACCAGTAGTTCCAGGAAAGGTCTTCCAGCGGTTGCAGGGTAGGCGGCAACTGTCTGGCCGGCGCGCCGGTCAGAGATTCATTGTCAGTTTCAGGGCTCATTCGGGTATTCGTGTCCACAAAAGTAAAGCGGCCCGGAGCGCCGCCCAAAAGAATTTGTGATTTTGCAGAAACTACGCAGCCGCGTCAACTATGAGCCTCACGAGCCAAGCAGTCAGGTGGGGCAAGTCGCGCAATAACTATTCAGGAAGCGCCAGCTTACCTTGACCTTCTGACGGTCGGGCTGCTGACGCTATTCACTGAACTGCTGGTTCGCCAGGAATATTTCCGCGTCCTGCGGTTGAAAAAATACCAATCGCACCTCTTTGAGCTGCAAATCGTTTGCCAGAAAACCTTCGATCGCTTTGGAAGCTATGACTGCGGCTTCATCGCGTGGATATGCGTATACGCCCGTCGAAATCGAAGGGAAGGCAACGGATGTAACGTTTTTTTCGACAGCCAGAGTCAACGAATTGTGATAACAGTTTGCGAGCAGCTCGGCTTCGTTGCCGTGATCTTCGCCATGGATAGGACCGACGGTATGAATAACGTAAAGCGCCGTTAGCTTGCCGCCAGTCGTCACCACTGCCTCGCCCGTCGGCAAGCCCTGGGGAAATCTGGTGCGGCGAATCTCGCGGCATTGTTCGAGGATCTCCGGACCGCCGGCGCGGTGAATCGCGCCGTCAACTCCACCGCCACCGAGCAGCGATGAATTTGCGGCATTAACGATCGCCTCGACATCCTGTTTCGTAATGTCACCAACGACGACGGTGACCCGGCCTTCGAGAAATGACGAACTGCGCTCAGGACTAGTCATGCTGTTTTCAGTCCCCCTTGATGGGCTGGCGGCTCACGCCACACGTGCAAGTACCAATAGACCGGCATCACATATACATTCAACAGACAGAGCATAATGATCCAAACGATACGCATCGTCTGGTCGAACTCTTCTCGTCTGACGGCCAACACGATATACATCACCATCAAACCGAGCATCAGAAATATCGTGATGAAGTGAAAGACAAAGAGGACCACGATTCCAACTGGAAAAAGTGCGGGAAACGACGTGGGGCTGGTTTCTTCACTAATCAGCGGTACTCGCGCTTTCCCATTGTCATCGGGTTCGTTGGCCAGTCTGATGATTTCCGCACGGCTGGCACTGCTGCTGACACTTGTGCGGTACTGGCACTCGCAGGCGCGATCCCAGGCAACAATCTCATTTGGCCTGACGACGAGTCGCGAAAGTTCGTTGTTCCTGATCTTTTGTTGCAATTGGATCAGATCGATACTCTCCAAATTCGGATTCAACCGCTGGTCTCGAGATGTAAAAAAGACGGTCACCGACACGATGACGACCATAAACAGGAACATGTAAATCAGTGGCCAGATGGTGGCAATGCCAAGGAGTAGTTTACGTGATCGTTTCCAGGTGGTGGGGTCCCAATTCAAGTTGGTCTAGCCCTCCTCGCGCGGCTCGACATCGACCTCATCGAACATGTCCTGCCGCCGCAACGCTTCAGCCACTCCTTTGGCTTTGTGTTCAGTCAGTGGGTGATTGGCGTCGTTGCTCGCAATTTCAAAAACCCTTTCGTCGATCATCACCACGCCCAGTGATCCGAGCGTCACACCCGGCGTCACCTGGATGTCATCCATGTTATGGATTTTGAAGTTGCCATGCTGTTCGACCCAATCTTCGATAAAAGGATCGCGCAAAGCATGTTCGGCTTCGCCTTCAGTCAAGTAGGCGCCTTCCACAATCAGGCAGTATTCGTGGCCTTTATTTTCAGTCATGTTCCAGGGAAAAAGATTGGGCGAAGGGGCGGGCAAAACGTCCGCGGTCCAAAGTCCTGAGGGCGATCGCAGCTGTATCGGCAGTCATGACGAAGGTCAATTGCAAGTAGCAGCTATTGACCTGTTATGGCGCGTAACTTTATCACCGCGAGGCCGTTTAGCGCCAGACTTTTTTAGTGAGGATTTAGTTCGGAGTTCCGCCTTAAGCCGGCCTTACGTGGATTCACAAGACCGCCTAAAGGCGGAAACTCCGAACCAAAAGGCGGAACTCCGAACTAAAAAACCGAAACCGCCGCGGACCGGTCCACGGCGGTTCTCGTACTTACCTCTTTTGCTTGTCTTACGAAGCCGTCGAGTATTGCCGGTTCAGTTCGCTTCGCAGACGATTGAAGTAGGCGTCGAAGGTCACGAAATCGGTGGCCCCTTGAAAGAACGCTTTGCCGCCGGTTTCGATCGAAACGCGGTTCAATGAGCTTTGACCATAGTTGGCAGCCACGCGGCTGTAGCTGGTCAAACCCACCGACGGCGCATAGAACGAATAGATAGCGACGTTTCGCTTCTTGGCCTGGCCGATCGCGCGATCGATGTCGAGCGTGTGCCCGGCGCTGGTGGCGTCAAAGCCGCGCGAAGTATCGAGGCCGTCAGAGATCAGCAACACGGCGTTGTGACCCTTCCAGCTGTTATCGAACCTCTTCAGCGCTTCGATTACTTCAACATACGGATTGTAGGAAGAAGCTGCGGTGCTGCCGATCGGAATGCGCAGCGACCCGGCCGCCTGGTTCAGATCCGTCGTGAAATCCTGCCTTACCTGCAGACTTCCCGCAGTGATATAGCCAACCATCACATGCGAGCCGCTGGGAAGCGAGCGAATGAAATCACGAGTCACACCCAGTTCGCTGCCGACGCGCGAAGTCAGGTCATCCTGGATCAGGACGGCTATATTCAACGGCTCGGAAATACGCAGCGCTTCGCTTTCATTTGCCCGAGCGTTCGCAATGGAGGACGCAGCCAAAGTCATGGTCACAAACATGGCCGCGATTAAGAACGCAGAAATCTTTCTAAACATAGTTACACCTCAAAAACCGGGAATCTATTGCCGGTGAGTTCGTTTTTTGAATTGTCTGGGTCGATTTTGAGATGCGCGAGGGGTGGCGCAAGTTGCCAACTTGCGCTACTCGTGCAGCCGGCACACGCCGCTCGCATCGCACGGCGGAGGCACGCCGAATAGCGTGTAACGTCGCGACGCCAGCCAGTGATAGAAGATTGGTCCCAACTTTGTAAATGGCCAGATCGCCATGATGCTCGCCAGCCATTTCCAGCGCGGCAATATGCGCACGACCTCGATCCAGGCGAAATATCCTTTGGACCAACGGCCGTCCGCGGTGCGCGTATGCATCTCTTCAGCCATCTGTGCGGCGGTGTGCGGCGCGGCGCGTTTCAATATTTCCGGGTCGTTGTAATCCAGCCACTCAATGCGCCGGTCGCGGTCGAGCGGATCAACGCGCGCGCGCATCCAGCGGCAAAGGTTGCAATGCCCGTCGGTGTAAACCTCGATCGTTTGTCCTAACGCCATTTCTTTAGTCTGGGCCATATCTGAGCCAATGAGCCGAACTTCGCGCCGCGACAAAGAAAGAGCGGCGTTTGCCGCTCGATCGAATAGACATTGTCGGACACGCCGATCAACTCCACCTGATTGAAAAGTTGATCGAGCACCTCTTTCCGGTCATCCAGGACAATCATGCAGTTGCCCGAGTAGCCGCGCGGTCCCCACAGCCAATAAGTTTGATGACCACTGGTTGACTTTGGCAGGCCGTAGCGTGGGCCAAAAAAATCGATCGCGCCGGCTTGCCCATAGTTCTGCGCAAAGATACCGCAATCCGCTCTCTCGGCCACCGGAATTCTCTGCCATGCCTGGGCGGTCATCGCGGTCATTTCTTCCCAGCCAAACTGATCGGCATAGTGTTGCGGCAGCGCCGCGCCTTCATGACTATGTTCGCTGCGCGGTAACTTGAAAGGCAACGTATCCAGATATGAAATAAACCGAGGGATTGATAAGACCGGTATCACAATCGGCGCGAACCAGGCGCCGCCGGCAAGTAATACGACGATGAATGCAGGTTTGAGCCATACCTGTCTGGTTTGCTGAAATGCGTGCTCAAACAGGACCGCACCGGCGGCGATGAATACGGGATAGATCGGCGCCAGGTAGTAGTTCTTTCCCTTTAGAACCACAAAAGCGACGAACGAAACGAGATAAGCCCATCCGAACAGCCGGAAGTCTTTGAAGCGCCGCAGCAGCAGCAGTCCGATCAATCCTGAAATCCAAATCGGAGCAGTCAACGGATGCAAAAGCAGAATCTGTTGCAGAAAGAATTGCAGCGGCGAGAGCGCGACGTCTCGCCCGTCGGCGCGAATGTTGCGCATCAACTCGAGAAAGGGCCAATGATTGTGAATGTTCCAAACCAGGTTCGGCAGAAAGATCAAAAACGCCAGGACGCCGGCTGCCCAGAACCATTTGTTCAGGAGCACCCGGCGATGTCGCGTCAACAGCAAGCCGACGACGATGCCAAATCCGAAGATCGCGATTGAATATTTTTCTTCGAGGCCGAACCCGGCGACGATCCCAAATCCCAGCCAATAACGCGGACCGCGCTTGATCGCCAGAATCGCAAAATACACACAACCCATCCACAGCAGCGGCTCAAGTGAATTCGTAACCAGGAGGCTGCCATCTGATAAGTAGGTGGGGGCAACGAGAATGGCGACTGCGGAGAGCAGCAGCGCAAAGTTGCGACCGCCAAACTCGCGCGCGATGAGCCCGGTCAGCACTACGACCAGTGAGATCGACAGGGCCGGCACAAATCTAATGCTCCGCAAAGACTCGCCCAGCACTGCGCGGCTCACGCGCACCAGAAACGGCAGCAGCGGCGGCTGGTCCACATAGCCCCACGCCAGATGATCGCCGCAGGCGAGGTAATCAAATTCATCGCGAAAATAGCCGTAGCGATTATTGAAGATGCAATGAAGGATCAGTTTTGCCGCGGCGATGGCCGTGACGACGGCCATGCCGCTCCGGAGAAATGACCATTGGGACCGGTTTGTTTCGATCATCGACATCGAAAGGCCTATTTGCGCGGCCCGCACGATACCGTACGTGCTAAGTCACGGCAAGAGTTTCGCCTGACCAATTAGCATTAGAGACAGACCTTGCATCATTCAATAGATTGAGCTTTCGATCCCAGCGCGCGGATTCGACCGGGAAACCTCAGGGTAGGGAAGGTGGGCTTGCCCCCGCCGGTTTGACCAATCGACAAGCGGGGGTAAACCACCCTTCCCGACCCTGAGGTTACGCCAGTCGAACTCTCAACCGATAAGGGTAGAGTTACCAGGATTTTTGACTTGGAACAAAACGCCGATGCCACCTGTCTAAACTCCTTTCCCTTGACAATCTAGGGAAGGCTCTATATGTTCTCCACCTCGGTAAGATCGACGGATTCTATTAACGATGGCCAAGGCACGCACCGACTTAATGCAGGGCACGCTGGAGCTTTTGATTCTCAAAACGCTCTCGCGAGATCCGATGCACGGCTATGGCATCGCGCAGCGAATCCACGACGCGGTGGACGATCTATTAAAGGTGGAAGACGGCTCTCTGTATCCCGCGCTCTATCGCATGGAGGAACGCGGCTGGATTGCCTCAGAGTGGGGTGTCTCCGATAACAATCGGCGGGCGAAATTCTACCGGCTGACAAAGGCCGGACGGAAAAGGCTGGAGGGTGAACGCGCTAACTGGGAGCGCGTGTCGCAAGCCATCGGCCGAATTCTCGAGACCGCCTAGGAACAGTTGAAAGGACCACCATGAAATTGTTTATCGGACCATTTCGACGTTTGGAACGGCGGCGCGTGCAGCTGGAAGTCGAAGAAGAGCTGCAATTTCATCTGGATCTGCTCACCGCGGAACATTGCCAACCCCACATCACCTGGGAGGAAGCGCGGGCCAGCGCCCTTGAGCGTTTTGGCAACGTCGATCAGATTCGGGACGAATGCGTCCAAATTGCCCGCCGGAATCAGCCGCTGGTGGTGGCCTTGAAATGGTTCTTTGGGTTCGTTTTCGTGGCCGGAGTTTTGGTGCGCGTTTTCGGCGACGATTATCACGTCACGCGCGTCGGCGATCTCCTGATGTGGGTCGGCGTCCTGAGCCGGCTGCTGTTGTACCTGCGCGGGATGAACCGGTCCAGCTTCGTATCAAAGCCTGATAACTCGGCGCTGATAAAGTTGAACGATTCGTCAATATCGCTGGCGGCCTACGACCAATCGAAACGCACGCCGGTCGAGCGGATCATTTCCTACAAGTAGATTCTCCAAATTAAGATTGGGAAAGCAAAAGCCGAATCTGGAACCGGCATCCGCAGAGCCCAGAGAAGGCATTGATATAGTTGCCTCGCCTAAATGCGAGTCGAGCGAAAATGAAGCTCAAGGAGTCCGCAAGGCGGACGGCGGCATAAAGCCCGGGGTGAGCGTAGAACCCCGGGGAACTGGCCGCCCACAATGCATCGAGTCCGGGGAGCGGACGATAGCGTTCACATTTACCGGTTCGTCAAATTCAATCTGATTCGCGCACGCCGGATATGAATTAACGGCCACCGCCCGCTTCGCGGGCTCAAGACCTATGGCGCCTTCTCCCGGGGTTCCTTCCCTCACCCCGGGCTTTATGCCGTCGTCCGCTCCGCGGACTCGTTGAGCTTTCGGTTTCGCGTCAACCCACGCCATAAGGTGAGTCAACCATATGATTGCCGTTTAAATGGTTTCCAAATTGTAGCGCAAGCGGTCCGCCACCTGGCTGAAGCCAGGCGTGAATGACAAGAAGAATTATTCTCAGCGTTGAAAGGTGCGTCCATCTCCGCCATTTTTTCGACAACACGATGCTTAAGATCAAGGAGCTTACAAAAACTTATCCCAGCGGAGTGCAGGCGCTCCGAGGAATTAATCTGGAGATTCCGCCCGGTATGTTTGGATTGTTGGGACCTAACGGCGCCGGCAAAACAACCTTGATGAAAATTCTGGCGACCCTGCTGGAGCCTGACGGTGGCCGGGCCGAAATGGATGGATTGGATATCATTTCCGACAAGGCCGAGACGAGAAAAAGACTCGGTTACCTGCCCCAGGACTTTGGCCTTTATCCCACCCTCACCGCCGAACAAATGCTGCACTATTTCGCCAAACTGAAGGGGGTTCTAAATAATAAGGAACGCGCCGCGCTGGTTGATGCTTTGCTCGAGAAGGTCAATCTCTCGAACGCTCGCCGGCAGCGTCTGGGCGGGTTTTCGGGCGGGATGCGTCAACGCGTAGGGATTGCCCAGGCATTAATTGGAAGTCCGCAACTGCTCATCGTCGATGAACCGACCGCCGGCCTTGATCCTGAAGAGCGCTCGCGGCTTCACAATCTGCTGGCGGAGAGCACGGGGGAAAACACCGTCGTGCTCCTTTCAACTCATATCGTTTCGGACGTCTCGAGTCTCTGCAGCCGATTCGCGGTAATTCGCGGCGGGCAGATCCTTTCGGCGACTTGGCCTGAGTCGGCGCTGGCAGAACTCGAAGGCCGTGTTTGGGAGGCCACTGTGCCGCGCGATCAAGTCGATGCGATTAAAGCCGGCGTAAAAGTTATGTCGACGCAACTCGCCGGCAGCAACGCGCGCGTTCGCGTCATCTCCGACAATGGAAAACCATCAGGGTCTTTCGTGCCGGCGACCGCAACGCTTGAAGATTATTACTTCCAGGTCGTGAATCTATGACTGGCAACCGTCGATTCATTTGGAGACGATGCAACCGATAATGCTTGCGGATACTGGTGCGGTCATTCAAGGCTGAGGTCAATGGCAATCACCCTATCACTGCGCAACTTTACAGCGATTGCTGCTAACGAAGTGCTGCTCAATTCAAAGCGTGTCGCTCCCTACGTGCTGATGATCCTGTTCGCCGGCAATGCCCTGCTGTGGTGGGCCAAAGGACCCGCGGTCCAGTACGGATGGGCCACCAACAGCGAGCACTATATTGTCAGAAATCTGATCGCATTTTCCTTCCTGCTCGGATTACCCATCTTCAATGCGGTGATCATGGCCGATTCGGTAGTCAGAGACTTTCGGTTTGGCATCGATCCGCTGATTTTTTCAAAGCCCATCAGCCGGGCCCAATATCTGCTGGGAAAGTTTGCCGGAAATTTCTTCGCACTGGTTTGTTGTCAGTCGGCATTCGTACTCACCCTGATCATGCTGCAGTTCTTCCGCACGTCGGGAATGATCGTGCAGGCCTTCCGCGTTTGGCCGTACTTCAAGCACTTCTTTTTCCTGGTGGTGATCTCCCATCTGCTCCTGGCAGCTGTCTATTTCACCGTGGGAACGCTGACGCGCAGCACCAAGATTGTCTACGGCCTCGCCGTCGGTTTTTATCCGGTCTACATCGGGTATATGTTCGCCATCTCAGGAAACATGTCGCGGCGTTGGGCCACGATCGTCGACCCGTTTATTCTGAATGCAGGGATCCGCAAGAGCGCGTTTACCGAATCCGCTGAATATCTCAATCAACTAGTCGTGTTCTACAGCCTTGACCTAATCGTCAATCGGCTCGTAATCATTCTATTGACGGCGATTTGTCTGACGATTCTTTATAAGTTCTTCACCACCACCGAACGCGCCGGCAAGAGGGAGGCGCTCACCGTTATCAACCTTTCGACCGCCTCCGCAGGCGTCTACTACCCGGAACGGTCGCCGGCTGAATTGCTGCCGAGGGTCACAAAGTCAGTACCAGCTGCGTTAGCTGCTGGATTAAGACAAACCTCCGAGGGGCTAACCCGTGACCCATCCGCGTACGCGGATGGCATTGACCTCACCATCGTGAACGAAGGCATGCGCGCAAACCTGAATAAATTAGTTGCCGCATTGGGCCTCGAGTTTCGCCTGCTGCGCGCGGAACGAAGCCTGGTGATTATCATGCCGCTGGCTATTTTCATCTCTCTTTTGGAAGTGACCTTCTTTAACATTCATCCGGACGTTTCTCTTTCCGCCGCGTATGCGAGCAACACGGCCACGTCGTTACTGCTAGCCCTGATCGGAATGGCGGTCTTCTATTCGGGAGAAGCAATACACCGCGATCGCGAGATCCGATTCGAGCCATTGTTATGGACGACGCCGGTTCCCAACAGCGTTTTGATCCTGTCCAAGTTTCTGGCAATTCTAGTGCTGCTGTGTAGCCTGATTCTAAGCGTCGCCGTTGCGGCGTTCGTCATTCAATTATTCCGGGGTCACACGCCGATTGAGTTTATGGCCTACGCGAAAGTCTACGGGCTGATCCTGCTTCCCAGCGCCCTCGTTCTTACGGCCGTCTCAGTCGCCGCCAGTATTGTATTGAGAAATAAATACGCGTTTTATGTCGTCATTACGGGGGCGGCTGCGGGCCTCTTCTATCTCTATAATACCGGTTACAACCACTGGCTTTATAACCCGGTGCTTTACCGCTTGTGGAGCTATTCGGACCTGGCCGGCGTGTCGATGTGGCTGATTCTGTGGCGCCGCGCAATTTGGTTGATGGGGGCAATTGCCTCTCTCGTCCTGGCTCATTTTTTCTTCCCACGCAGACCGAGTCGACGCGCCCGCCACTCGCTTTGACGCTCATATTTTGCGGTTTCCTTGCGACTTTGCGACTTTGCGTAAATATCGCTCTGCGAAAGACGAGGCTCACGCGAAGACGCAAAGACGCCAGGGTTTCGCAAAGTCGATTTCCAGCAATGCCCAACTTGCTAATCGCCTTCGCGCTCGGATAAATTACCCACTCAATCCGCCGATCAATCCTGCCTTTTCATTCGCGTGAAGCCAAGGATGTCTCGCGGGAATCGATCTCTGAAAGGACCAGCTCGCTCTTATGAAAGTTTACGCCACCGAAGCAATTCGCAACCTTGCGGTCATTGGACATGGCGACGCAGGGAAGACGCAACTGATTAGTTCGCTTCTCTACGTCGCAGGCGCCACGCCCCGCTGGGGCAAGGTCGATGAAGGCACCACCACGACCGACTATGACGAAGATTCAATCGCCCGCAAGATTACGCTCAACACCGCGGTTGCCCACCTCGAGCACAAAGAAAATAAAGTTAACCTAATCGACACGCCCGGATACGCGGCTTTCGTTTCGCACGCGCGCCCCGCCGTCCGCATCGCGGATTGCGGCCTGGTGGTGGTCGATGGCGTCAAGGGTGTCGAGGTCCAGACCGAAAAGGTTTGGAACTATTCAAACGAGTTCATGCTCCCGCGTCTAATGGTAGTCACTAAACTGGATAAAGAGCATTCCGATTTGGGCATCGCGCTCGACAGCGCGCATAACGTTTTCAAGCGCGCCATTGTCCCCTTCACTCTGCCCATCGGCAAAGAACACGGATTCAAGGGTGTCGTCGATGTGGTCCATATGAAGGCGTACGAATTCGACGAAAACGGAAAAGCGAAAGAGATCGAAATCCCCGCGGATGGCCGCGATCTAGTAGACAAGACGCGCGAACGTTTGATCGAGCTGGTGGCCGAATCAGACGACGCGCTGATGGAGAAGTATTTCGAGCAGGGCACGCTCGACGATTCCGACGTGCTGCCAAATATCACCAACGCGATTGCGGCCAGCAAACTGTGCCCCGTGTTTGCGGTTTCCACGACCAACCTGGTCGGCCTTTCCCTGCTGCTGGATCACATCGTCGAGTTTGTTCCCGATCCGGCGCACCACGAAGCCGAACATGGAAAAAATGAAAAAGGCGAAGAAGAAACCCGCAAATACTCTACCGGCGAAAGTTTCTCGGCCTATTGTTTCCGGACCATCGCCGATCCTTTCGCCGGCCGGATCAATGTTTTCAAAGTAATCAGCGGCAAGGTGGGCACCGACGCCACCGTTTACAATTCAAGCCGCAGCACTACCGAACGTCTGGGCGCGCTGCATACGATGCAGGGTAAGCAACTCGACAAAATACCCGAAGCAAATGCCGGCGATATCATCGCCTGCGTGAAGCTGAAAGAGACTCAAACCGGCGACACGCTTTGCGATAAGGCCCATCCAATCATTTACGACGCGGTGCAGTATCCGGAAGCCGCGATCGCCTTCGCGATTGAACCGAAATCGCGCCAGGACGAAGAGAAGATCAGCGTCGCCATTCATAAGATTCTCGAGGAAGATCCGGCGCTCTCGTTCACGCGCGACGCGCAGACCAAAGAGTTTTTGCTGGCCGGATCCGGACAGGTCCACGTCGAAACGATCGTCGACAAACTGAAAAAGCGTTACAGCGTCGAAGTTATGCTGCATCCGCCGAAGGTGCCGTACAAGGAAACTATCACCCAGCGGGCCGAAGTTCAGGGCCGTCACAAGAAACAAACCGGCGGCCGCGGACAGTTCGGAGATTGCAAGTGTGTTTTCGAGCCGCTGCCGCGCGGCGAAGGTTTTATCTTTGAAGACAAGATCTTTGGTGGCTCGGTACCGCAGCAATTCCGGCCGGCGATTGAAAAAGGAATTATTGAAGCCGCGTCGCACGGCGCTATCGCCGGCTATCCGCTGGTCGATTTCAAGGTGCAGTTGATTGACGGTTCGTATCACACGGTCGACTCTGACGAACACAGTTTCCGCGCCGCCGGACGCAAAGCGTTTCGCAACGCCATGGAGAAAGTGAAGCCGACTTTGCTCGAGCCGATTATGGATGTGGAGATCGATGCGCCACAGGATTGCAGCGGCGACATCATGGGCGATCTGAATTCTCGCCGCGGCCGGGTGCAGGGCATGGATACGCGCGGAAAGAACCAGGTAGTCAAAGCCCAGGTGCCTATGTCTGAGATGCTTAACTACCAGTCAACTTTGAATTCCATCACGGCCGCGCGCGGCAGTTTCCACATGCAGTTCTCCCATTACGACCCGGTGCCGGGGCAGTTGGCCACGAAGATTGTCCAGCAAGCGAAGGATGAAGGCCGGATTCGCAGCGAGGAAGAAGAGTAAGCTATTTTTCGTATGATTTTTCGTGTAGTTCGTGTGTTTCGTGGTTTACTTTTCGGGACGCATTTGGACCACGAATCACACGAAAAGCACGAAACCAGAACCAACAAAGCAGACGGACATCTTTGACACCTAATTGCGCCTGTAGTAGCGTCCTCGACGCACCATATGCAAAAGCTTTTTCCGCCATTCACACCCTCAGACCAAACCGCATTGAACCAGGAGAAGAGACTGTAAGTTGAAGCAGATCGAGCTTCCACCAAGGGGCCTGGAAACGCTGTTTGGCGTCCACGACCAAAATATCAAATACCTCGAGTCGTTGCTCGATGTGCAAATCAACGGGCGCGGCCACAGCCTGTCCGTTGACGGCGATCCGAAAGATGTCGAAACCGTCGAGCACATTCTCTCAGACTTTTCCGGTCTCTTTGCCGAAGGACGTCAATTTACCGACAAGGAACTGCGCGAAGCGTTCGCGCAGATTGCTGAGGACCGCGCCTACAGCCTGCGCGATTACTTCACCCGTTCGCGCTTCAGCCCGGCCGGCAAGAAACAGGTCGCGCCGAAGTCCGCGATGCAGCGCAAGTATGTTGAAGCCATCCAACAGCGCGACATCGTTTTTGGCGTGGGACCGGCGGGCACGGGGAAGACGTATCTCGGCGTGGCCATGGCCGTGCAGGCTTTAATGCAGAAGCAGGTCAACCGCATCGTATTGGCGCGGCCGGCGGTTGAGGCCGGAGAAAAGCTCGGCTTTTTGCCGGGTGATCTGCAGGAAAAAGTCGATCCTTATCTGCGGCCGCTCTATGACGCCTTGTTTGATCTGGTCGATTACGAGCGCGTGACGCGACTGCTCGAGAAGCGGGTGATTGAAGTCGCGCCGCTGGCCTTCATGCGCGGCCGCACGCTGTCAGACGCGTTCGTGATTCTCGACGAAGCCCAGAACACGACCAGTGAACAGATGAAAATGTTCCTGACGCGAATTGGGTTTGGATCAAAAGCCGTAATCACCGGAGACGTTACGCAGATTGATCTGCCCACCGGAAAGCGCAGCGGCCTGGTCGAAGCTGAGCGCGTGCTCGCCAATATTGAAGGCATCGAATTTATTTACTTCAGTGAAAAAGATGTGGTGCGTCATAAGCTGGTGCAGATGATTATCAAAGCCTACGAGACGCACACCAGGAAGACAGAGATTTAGTTTGGAGTGCGGCGACTACCGCGTAAAGGCTTGCTGCAAAAGTCGGCCGTCTGGCGGATAGTGTCAGTACCGGGAGCGGTAGCGACCGGATCAAGGTGCGTCCTCAAAGAAAAATAGAGTCTTTGGCTATTCAAAGAAGCCTCTGGATCCCGTCGCTACCGCTCCGGGTACTGACACGTCGACTTTTGCAGCAAAGCCCCGCGTAAACGCGGAACTCCGAACAAAGCGCCGACAAACCGGGGCACTCCAAGTCGCACTCCTTAATGATTACCGTTATCAACCGCCAGCGGCGCCACGTAATCAACCTTAAACATTGGCAGGAGTTTGGCGAGCGCGCGCTGCGACTCGTCCGCAAACCGCCTCAGGACGCAACCATCGTTTTTGTCGGCGACCCCGCCATCCGCAAACTAAATCAAAACTTTCGCGATAAAGATTACGCCACCGATGTGCTTTCATTTCCCGTACAAGCTGAAAGCTTTGAAACGGATGACCTGCGGAACCTGGGAGAAATTGTGATCTCGGCTGAGCGGGCTGCGGTCCAGGCCAAACAAAATGGATTGAGTTTCAATAACGAGATTCAGCAGCTCATCCTTCACGGTCTCTTACACTTGTGCGGATACGACCACGAGACTGATAAAGGCGAGATGAACCGGCTCGAGCTGAAGCTGCGGCGGAAGCTGGGGATTTAGTTTGGAGTTCCGCCTTTGGGCGAATTCTGGAATTCACGGTTGACCGCCTAAAGGCGGAACTCCCAACCGGTTTTGTCTATTTACCATTTACCATTTACCATTCACGTCATTCGCCTCTATGCAGATTGAGATAGCCATCAGCGTGCTGCTGCTCTTGGCAATGACTTTCCTGGCCGCAGTCGACATGGCTTTTGGCCAGTTAAGCGACGTCGGCCTGCGGCGCTTGGCAGCCGAAGCCGAAGAACACCCTAACGCCCGATACGCGCCGTTCCTGACTGAGATCCTCGAAAACAGGGCGCGCTTCAGCTTTACCGTTGCGGCGGCCATTCAAATTCTGTTGGTCGTTTTTACCGTCCTCGTCACCTTCATTTCGCTCCGATTGGCTGCGACCCCCCTGCTGGGGCTGATTATTTCACTGGCCCTGGGACTGGTCCTCGCCGGTATCTTTCGCCAATTCATCCCGCGCTTTATTTCTTTGCGAAACCCGGAAGGCAAGCTGCTGTGGCTCTTGCCACTGCTGCGGCCGTTCTATCGAGTAATGGCGTACGCGGCTGAACCGTGGCATCGCTCGTTCGACCGCCTCCGGCAAAAGGAGGAATTTGAAGAAGCGGACGACGAAGAGGAAGAAGACGACGGCGATGACATCGAAGCACTCATTGATGTAGGCGAGGCGGAAGGGATTATCGAGCAGGAAGAACGTGAATTGATTCAATCGGCCATTGAGTTCGGGGACACTACTGTCGGCGAAGTCATGACTCCGCGGACTGAAATCGTCGGCCTGCCCAACCACGCGAGTGTGCGCGAAGCTCGCGAGGTAATTATCGAATCGCGGCATTCGCGCCTGCCCGTCTATCGCGAGCAAATCGACAACGTCGAAGGCATCATTTATGTGCGCGATCTTTTGCCGTCCCTGGCAATGGGAAAAGCCGATTCGCCCATCACTACTTTCATCCGTCCGGTTTACTTTGTGCCTGAGACTAAACCGGTGGCCAAGCTCTTGCGCGAAATGCAGAAGGCCCACGCTTATCTCGCTATGGTGATTGATGAGTATGGCGGCGTGGCGGGGCTGGTGACCGTCGAAGACATTCTGGAAGAGATTGTCGGCGAGATTGAAGATGAAGACATCAGCGGTCAGGAGCCGGAAGAAATCGTCGAGTGTGCGGATGGCACTTATGAAGTTCTCGGCAGCACCGAAATCGGTAAAATCGAACGGCTATTCGACATGGAAATTGAAGCGGATGACTTCACCACCATTGCTGGTTTGGTAATAGCTGAGAAAGGCAGTGTGCCGCGGCAGGCTGAGTGCCTGACTTTTCGCGGGCTGGACGTCGAAGTACTTGAAACCGATGAAAAAAAGATCTCTCGCCTGCGTCTGAAACGCTCCGCCGAGAAGCCGGTTGAAGACGCTGCCGCAAATCGATGAAAAGCGAACTAAAGAAAATCGCCGGACTATTCTCAGAGCGCATGCGCGCTTCGACGTGCGAAGCGTGCGGCAAGGAATTCAGTTGCGGCGCGAGTTTGAAAGGCTGCTGGTGCTCGGAAGTAACCCTGAGCGATGAGACCCGCGCGAACCTGAAAGCCACGTATCACGATTGCCTTTGCCGGGAATGTCTTGAGAAAGCGCAACCAAGCGAGGTCCTGGGCGGTGACATTGAATAGCGCCCTACGTAAATGGCTTCATAGCCGAACCGGTGCTCTCTCACAATGGCTCTGCCACGCCGATGCGCGGCAAGTCTTTGACTTGCCGGAGATAATTTTTCAAATCCCAAGCGGTCTATGACTGCAAGTCCGGGTCGGAGACCCGAATGAAGATCGAAGGCTGGTGTCGGCAAGTCAGAGACTTGCGGCGCGTCGGCGTGGCAAAGCCATTTCCAACACGACCCGGTTCTAAAGGTTCAGATTAAGCGCACGTTTCAGCACGCATCGCCGCCCATCATGTGCACCTGACGCCAGCGTCCGCGGACCTGCTTGAAGATCAAATAAGCGTAACCGTCAAAGCCCCCCTGCTGGACGAAGACCTCACCGATGCCGTCTCCATCCAGATCAAGTTGATCGACGAAATCGATACTGGAAAGAAAGCCTTCAGGCGGCGGCTGGTAAGCCTGGTAGTTCACAAACTCAGCGACCATTGCCTTACCTTTGGGTTTGGCTATGAGAAATAGATCGCGCTCAAATTTGTTTTTGGCTGCCAGGCCGAAGCTACCCACCATTTCGTAAATCCCGTCGCCATCCAAATCCGTGGCAGTCACATCTGTAACTTTAATCGAGCGCATCAAAGCGGCTGGAGTCCGTTTCTGACGATAGATGCTGTTCATCAAAGTCAGGACCGCCGCGCGTTCGCTGGCCGACACAGCTCGCCGCGAGGGTGCCCGTTTGCCCAAACTTTCTGAGTTTGTTGCCAGCGCCATAGCTTCGCCGCCGATCTTTGCGGACGTGGTCACGGCCACCTGCGCATGAATGTTGCTACAGCCTTCACCCCAGCTGTTGACTTTGACTGAACCGGCTTCGCCTCCGCCGAACATTAAGCGATAGGTCGTTCCTTTCGCGAAAAACTTTTCGCCAAACGCCTTCGAGCTGCCCTCTTTGATATCGTCAAACGGCGGACGCAGCCGGCCCTTGTCGACCATTACTATCGCGTCCATGGTGCGTTCGTCCTCGGCCCCAGTTACCGCAAACACGACGGTGGGTGATGACGGTGCCGCAGTTCGGACACTGTGAGACGTAACCGAAGATGTCAACAGGAGCGCGGTGGCCAAAGTAAGCGGCATAATGATGGCCGGTCCGTTCAGGATCTTGTTAGTTTTCACGCGGCAGCTCCTTTTTAAGATACCGACTGGAGATATTACCAACAAAGCGGCTCGAGAGATCATGAGGTCAGTACCCACAAAGGGTTGGCAAGCCGCACTTCGCTCACTATACTCAAAAATAACCTGACGGGCCCTCGTAAAATAGATTTGCGATCAGATAATTCCAAAGCCCCCCAGCAACAGCACAGTGCAAAGGGTTTTCGCTTTGCTATTGTTGGTAGCCGTTGGAACGATGCCCTGGTCACGCGCTTGATAGACGGCGCCCTGCAAGCCTTGAAGGAATCATCGGCAGACACCGACGGCGCGCAGATTTACCGCGTGCCCGGATCATTCGAGATTCCCCTCTGTGCGCTGAAGGCCGCAGAGTCCGGCTGGTTCGACGCGATCATCTGTTTGGGCGTGATCATTCGCGGCGACACGCCGCACTTCGACTATGTCGCGGCGGAAACTGCTCGCGGCATAAACGAAGCCGGGCTGCGAACGGGAGTGCCGGTAATGTTTGGCGTGATTACCGCCGATAGTATCGATCAGGCGAACGCCCGCGCCGCTGCAGGCGCGGACAACAAAGGGTACGAAGCTGCGATGGCCGCGGTAGAAGTCGTAAATCTATATCGCCAGGCCTTCGCGAAGCGGACGTGATGGTCCTATAGTGACTGTGGACTTGGTGCTTCAGCTTGATTTCAAAGTACAAAGTTCAAAGTACAAAGCTCGCTTTTCATAAGGGTTATGGGTTCTCGACGTAAGGCGCGCGAATGCGCCTTGCAAATGCTCTTTGCGGCTGATGTTGCCGGAACGCGTGGAGATCAACTCGCGCGCACCTTCTGGTCTGAACTCGCGGATGGCGAGTTCGAACCGGGCGCCCAGGAATTTGCCACGCGCCTGGCGCTGGGTGCTCTGGCCCATCTCGAAGAAGTCGACAATCGAATTAAATCGCGCGCCGAACACTGGCGCATTTCACGTATGGCGCTGGTCGATCGCAATCTGCTGCGACTGGCCGTCTACGAATTCCTCCACGAACCAACACCCCGCACCGTCACTATCAACGAAGCACTGGAGATTGCCCGCCGCTTCTCGACTTACGAAGCAACCCAATTCATCAACGGCATCCTGGACGCAATCAAGCGCGACCTCGATGAAAAAGAAGGCGAAAATCCTGAACAAGCTAAGGCTGAAACGTCATAGCGAGGGGTGGAAACCTGCGCTAAACTGCTAGCCAATGACCGAAGAGCAGGCCCTGTTCATCGCCGATGCGCGCGAAATGGTTGAGCGGCTCTACCGTGATTTGGAAGAGTTGCGCGTGGCACGGTTCGAAGGCCGCCGGCGGCGGGAACTGGCCGCCCAGATCTTCCGGCGCATGCACACGCTGAAGGGATCAGGTGCGTCACTCGGCTTCAAATCAGCGGGCGTAATCGCCCACGAATTTGAAGGCGTCCTGGACGGCGCGCGGCTGGGACGCATTGAGCTAACCGACGCCGTGTTGGACACGTTCGAAGACGCCCTCGACGAAATCGCTCATGCTCTGGAGGGCCAGCCGTCGGACCAGTTGGCGCCGCCCGTGGTTACTATTACGGGACGACTCGCGACCTGGGCGTCGCAGAGCAAAGATGAGGCGGCCATCGCCGGCGGTTTGCGCGAGGCCCTGCCTGAAGACATCTCCCGCACCCTTTCCGAATATGATCTGCAGCACGCGCGCGAAGCGATTCGCGAAGGCGCCAAAATCTTCATTATTTCAGCCGCCTTCCCGATTGAGACTTTTGACCAGGGTTTCCGCGCCTTGAGCAAGCTGCTCGGCGAAAGCGGCGAAATCATCGCGACCATGCCGGGCGAACCGGCCACCGCCGACGAAATCAATTTTCGCCTGCTCTATGCAGCCGAGTTGTTGTCCGCCGAGAGCGTCCGCCGCGCCTCCGAGCTGGGCCGGATTGACTATCGCGAAATCAAAATTGAACTGCCGCTGGGTGATCCGGAATCGGTGGCGCAAGCAAAGTCGCGGCCGGTCCCACGACCGATAGCCGCTCCGGACACTTCGGTGCGTATTGAGCTGGGCCAATTGGATGATCTGATCTCTACGGCCAATGAACTTTTCCGGCAGACCACTTCGGCGCTAATCAACCTTGGCGGGCCCATCCAGCAGGCCGCGATTCAACTGGGGCTCAGAGGCTTGCGCGGCCGTTTTGCCGAATTCGAAGAGCGTCTGATCAAACTTCGTCTGGTGCCGATGCGTGAAGTGTTTGAGCGGGCTGCCGCGCGAGCGGGACGCCTCGCCGCGCGACAGTTGTCCCGGCAGATTGAATTCGTGGTTGCCGGGGGTGACGTCGGGATTGAAAAATCGCTGGCTGAAATAATTTCTGATCCGCTGCTGCACCTGGTGCGAAATGCAATCACACATGGGATCGAAGATCCCGAGACGCGCACCGCAGCCGGAAAAAATCCGACCGGGCGGATTACGCTGGCCGCTTCGAACCATTCCGGACGCATTCATATCAATGTCACCGATGACGGCCGCGGCATTGATATCGATCGGGTAATGGCCGCGGCGGCTGAACAAGGCATTGCGAGCGAGCGATTGTCCCTCGATCAATGCCTGCGCTTGATCTTCCGGCCCGGCTTTTCAACCTCTGCGGAGCTTTCACAGTTGTCGGGCCGCGGCATCGGTCTCGATATCGTCGACCGGGCCATGGACTTTGCCGGCGGTGAGGCGCGCGTCGCCACGGAACGTGGCGCCGGTACAACCTTTGCAATGATTGTTCCGGCAGCATTCTCGCTGGTAAAGTGCGTCATCGTTCGTTGCAGTGATCAGCTTTACGCGATTGATGCGGCATGTGTCACCGACGGAGAAGAACTGGGATCAAATGGATCCGGGGCCTCGGCGAGGGACTTGCCGTTACGCGATTTACGATCCTTGGTTGATGAGGTTGAGCCGGCTTCTGATCCGGCCGCTGAAATCATCTGGCAGTCTCCACAGTTCCTGCGCATCGGGGGTGGCAATGGACAACGCTACCGAATCGGTTTCGATGCTCTCGTGGCCAGACAGGAAACCCTCGTCCGCGGTCTGGGCCGTTATGCGCGGCAATGGCCTGGCGTCTGTGGCGCGGCTGAGTTATTCGACGGCAACATTGCCCTGATGCTCGACCTGGAAGAGCTGATTAAAGACAGCTGAGCGTGCACCCCCACATGAACCCCTACGTCAAACTGGTTGCCGGAATGTTCGTGCTGATGTCAGCGATTTTTTCCTCAGTCAATGGCCAGGGCCGGAAGTATCCGGACAAAATTCGCGACTACAAGGTTGAACGAACAGTAGTCGAAGTTAAAAAACCGAAGCCAAAGACAAGCCCTTCCGCCCCCGCTCAAACGGCCAATATTCAAACCCCTGATCCAATCGATGACGGAAGCGTCGATCAATTAATCCAGTTCGGGCAGCCGACCGTGGCCCGGATTACACCGTTAGGAATCACTTTTGAAATTCCCATCGTGGTGGCGCCCGTCGTCCAGAAAGGCAAAGTGCATTTTCTGGTTTTCGAAGACATGGTGATCAATGGGCGTTCCGTGGACATCAACGAATACGATCATTCGTTTGAGCTTCCCAACAAGGAGGCGCTGACTTTGGATCATCCCTTGCGCGTCCAGATTTTCATGCCCAGCGTCCTGCTGGCAGCGATCGGCGAATGGACCAACTCACAAGACACCTGGCCGATTACGGGCCGCGTTTATGTATTTGGAAAATTCAAGAAAAGTATTCTGGGGATCTCCGGCAGCTTCAAGCGCGTCGTGCCGGTCGAGTTGAACCTGACAATGAAGAATCCGCTGAAGGACAAGTAAATATGCTTACCTTCGGAGCAGCGATAGTCCTGCCAATCGATCTGGTACCAGAAGCCCAACCTTCAGGGAGGACAACAGACACGATGACACGACCCTATTTCGCCAGCGCGTAAATATTGGAAATATCCGTGAAGTAGACCTTTGTAGAATCGACCGCGAGGTGTTTCACCCATCCTGCATTTCCCTGATCGAGCGTGATCGGCTCTCCCCCCTGCTTTGAAACTTTGAGCAGAGCCACCGGTCCGAACGATCCGCTTTTTGGCACCTCATCGAAATAGTAAATGTCCCGCTCATCGACGATGAAATCCATCGTGTGGTTAATCGAGTCAACCAGCTGCTTCAAGTCTCCGCTCTGCTTGTTCAGTTTCATCAGCGACGAATGCCCGCGCGAATTCATCTGGGTGAAATAGAAGTTGGCTGCGTCCTGCTGCAGGCCGAGGCTGGGCGTCTTTAACGCGTTGTGCCAAACCTCAACGATCTCACCGCCGCGCTTGGAAACTTTCTTGATACCGTCGCCGGTCATAAAAAAGACGAAGTCGCCAGCCACGCAAAGACCGGAAGTCGGCGGTTGCGGCGGGGTTAACTGTTTCGCTTCTCCGCCCTTTTTCGCCGCATACATAATTGGTTGAGGCGGCGAGCCTTCACCCGTCCACATCAGCCAGTAGAAATTGTCGTCATCCATGACCAACTCGTCCGGTTTAGCCGCGTTCGGAATAATTTTCTCGCTGGCGCCGCCGCCTTTGGGTACCCGCAGGATATTTCCGCCATCGGACCAGTAAACGTATTTCTGATCCACATACAGCATTTCATCAGGGATTAGATCGCCCCCTTTGACGAGGATGGACGCGACGCGGTCTTTCAGGCTAATGGCCTTGACGTTATTCGTGCCGTCGCGCTGGCTGGCTATGGTGCCACCAGTGATGAAATAAACTGATTCGCCATCAGCGACGATTTTTGAAGGATGGTCTTCGCGTTGAGCGAGGATGGTGGCTTTGGTCCACGAGTCTGACGAAGCCGTCGATCGGCGTGAGCCGCGGCAAGCAGCCAACGCGATCAGCGCGAGGAATGCCAAACCAAGTAGCGGCAACTGGAGAAATTTACGGTTGAGTTGTGACATGCATGCACCGTCTTCTGTCAGGGACATTAGGTTTAGAACAAAAATTTCGAAACGAATTCGTGCAGCATAGGAGCCGAAAACCTTTCTCTATCTCAACCGGTCTCGAATCGGCTTTGTCTAAAGTCCTATTCAGAATGTTTCATTCATACCTGGCTTTAGCCAAGTGGTAGCGAGGCGCAAATTTAGTCGGAAACCGTTTTAACCGCAATAACATACTTTTGAGGCAAGCTCCTTCATCACCAATTAAGCCCAATCAACCTTCGGATGCATCGAGTGCCATTTCGTGGCTTTCTCATAAGCCAATGCCACACGCAACGGCGAGGCTTCGTCATACAAGCCCCCGGTAAACATGATGGCGCGCGGCAAGCTCGGGGTCCCGGTAAAACCGCATGGCACACACACCGCCGGCTGTCCGGTTAGATTAGTGATGATCAAACTGATACTGCCGGGCGCCGGCGATACGAACACGTCCCAGTCTGTCATGAGCTTGTCCATCGCGCGCATCAGCAGAACCCGCGCTCGTTGCGCCCGCAGGTATTCGACCGCGGGAATGAAGCGTGAGGTGCGAAAACTGTTGGGCCAGTCAAACGCTTCCTGACCGGAAAGCATGTTCACCCGGCCATCGCGAGTGATGTCATCGAAAGCCGTCGCCGCTTCCGCCGTCAGAATGAAACGGATGTTCTGCGTGGGAAACTTTGGCATCTCGATCGGCGTCATTCTTACGCCTGCCTTTTCGAGATCGGCGAGCGCCTGACGATACATCACGTTGCGCTCTTCAATATTCTTTCGCTGCTGTTCGTTGGCATTAGGCGGCACGGGAGATTCGAATTCACTTTTCAGATAGGCGACGCGCAACTTGCTCAAAGGCATTTCCGGCGACCAGTTGAAAGGAGCATCACCGACCGTGAGATCGCGATTATCAGGTCCGTAAATCGCGTCGAGCGCGGCGGCGCAATCTTCGACTCCCCGGCAGATCGGCCCAATCTTATCCATCGTCCAGCTCAAACCCATCGCTCCGTAACGGCTCACGCGGCCATAGGTCGGGCGCAAGCCGGTCACGCCGCAGGTTGATGATGGCGAGACAATCGATCCGAGAGTTTCGGTGCCGATGGAAAAACCAACCAAACCGGCAGCCGTGGCCGCGGCCGGCCCTGCAGAAGATCCGCTGGAGCCGGTCCGATCTTCGTTCGGGTTCCAGGGGTTTCGCGTGACGCCGCCAAACCATTTCGGCCCCTGCGCCAGCGCCCCCAGTGAGAGCTTTGCCAGAAGCACCGCGCCGGCGTCGCGCAACCGCTCGACCACCGTGGCATCGTAATCGATCATTTGATCGCGATAAGGCTCGGCGCCGAAGGTCGTCTTGATCCCCTTCGTCGCAAATAAATCTTTCGCGCCCCAGGGAATGCCGTGCAAGGGACCGCGATACTTGCCGCGCTTGAGATCGTTGTCGGCATCCTGGGCCTGTTTCATTGCGAGATCTTCAGTCAGGGTCACAATGCAAAGCAGCTTGGGCCCAAACTTTTTCAGACGCGCCAGGTACATCCGCGTTAGCTCGACGGACGAAACTTTTTTGGTCCGGATCAACTCAGCCAGTTGGGGCACTGTCGCAAAAGCAAGATCTTCGACTGATTTAAACTGCGCGGGCTCGGTCCGGCCATATTTGAATTTCGTCTTCGCCGGATCGCGTTTAAGGTGAAAGCCGGGCAGGGCCGGATGAAACACAATCGCCGGTTCAGTATCCAGCGGCACATCGATCTTGCGCACGACGTCATAACTGTCGAGATTACGGTTGACTCCCGGCAGCGCCATATCTTCCTGCTTATCGTTTAGCTCGATGCCAATCAGCTTCTCGGTATTACGGAGCATCTCTTTGGTAACGCGCTGTGGCGCCGGCGTTGGCGAAGGCGAAGCCGCCGGCGTGGGCGTTGGGGTTTGCGCCAGTGCTGTCAGCGGCGCTTTGCTTACGGCCACCCCGGCAGCGCCGGCGGCAGGAAGTAACTTAACGAAGGTGCGACGAGTAAAAGATGTTCGTTTTTTCATAGTAGTTGGAGCGTCGGCATCCTGCCGGTGGTCGCGGGCATCCCGTCCGCATTTCGGATTGCGAGAGTTGCCCTCCTAACGGTCGGGCTTCTGACACTATTGCGGATTGGCGGGCGGTGCGCCGTATTTCATTTTGACAACCTTAGCCTTGCCGGTCCGGTAGACGGTCACAATAAACAGATTGTCGTATTCAGTTTCAGGAATCGTTGGATATTGCGGCCCGCCCAACGCCGCGATGATTTCCGGTACCGTGTTGTTATGGCCGGCAATGAAAATCGTTTGCCCTGAATGTTGCGCCTTAATCCGGGTCAACAGCTCGCCCGTTGATTTCGAATTAACGACGGTAACCGGCAATCCCAATTTGTCAGCCAGCGGCTTCACTGTTTGCTGCGTCCGCTTGTACTGCGTGGCGTAGATTGCGCCGATACCTGCGTCCGCAAAGTCGCGCGCAATTTCCTGCGCGCGGGTTTGGCCGGCCGAACTCAGATCAACGTCCGGATTGTTCGGGTCGATTATTTTCTCGGCATGACGGACGATAATAATCGTGGTGATTGGCCGCCGAAAAGTGGTGAAGTACGCAACGACCACGACCGCACCCAGCACCGCAAACAACATCGCAAAAACGATGATGGTCTTGAGTTTGGATTTGGGCTCAGGGGCTTCGGCGCTCATTAAGCAGATGCAAAGCTTAGCGTTCTCTTTGGCGTGGCGGCCTACGATAGCACGGAATCATGTCAGAAGCCCGGCCGTCAGGGAGGGCAAGTTTGGAATCTACTCAACTTAGATCATGAAATCGTTGCCCTCCTCACCGTCGGGCTTCTGACATGGATGCAAACACGCAACGAAGGTGCTAACCTATTGGCGCAACCAAATCGACCCAAAAACAAAACTTGAGGGACGCAGTTTTGCTAGTCCGCTTACGGTGACTTCCCTTGGCCCAAGAGCAAATTAAGACAGACATTTCCGAATTGATTGCCGAGAATTTCGGCGCCAATGCCACGTACGTCGAAGGCCTTTTGGCTCGCTGGCGCAGCGATCCGTCACTGGTGGATGAATCGTGGCGCGCATACTTCGAAGAGCTGATTTCAGGAAACGGCGACTCTGCACCGGCTGCCGCGGAAACCGCGCCGGCAGCTTCGGCAAAGACCGATGCCAATGCCACTGCCGCAGCTCCGGCCAGGGAACAAAGCAAACCCAAAACTGCCGGTCAGCCGGCTCCTGCTGCCGATGCCGGCACTGAGATCGTTCCGATTCGCGGCGCCGCCCTAAAGATCGTCGAGAACATGGAGCGCAGCCTTTCGGTGCCGACTGCAACTTCACAGCGACAGATTCCGGTGAAACTGCTCGATGAAAACCGCCGGCTCATCAACCGGCACCTCGCCGAGGGCGATGGCCGCAAAGCTTCCTACACTCATCTGATTGCTTATGCGCTGCTGCGCGCGCTCGAAGATTTTCCTCAGCTTAACGACGGTTTTGAACTTGTCGATGAGCAGCCCTCGCGCTTGAAACGCGCGGCGGTAAATCTGGGTATTGCGATCGACCTGGAAAAGAAAGACGGCGCCCGCTCGTTGCTGGTGCCGAACATCAAGCAGGCAAACAAACTGGGCTTTTCTGATTTTCTCAACGCTTACAATGATGTCGTCACGCGCGCCCGTTCGGGTAAGCTGCAAGTGCCGGACTTTCAGGGCACAACCATCTCGCTGACTAATCCCGGAACTCTCGGCACGGTCGCGTCGACGCCGCGTCTGATGGCCGGCCAATCACTAATTATTGCCACCGGCGCGATCGAATACCCGGCGGAGTATCAATCGATAGCGGCGGCGATTCTGCCGCAGCTCGGCATCAGCAAAGCGATCAATATCAGCAGCACCTACGATCATCGAATTATTCAGGGGGCTGAGTCAGGCGCGTTTCTGGCGCGAGTGCACGAGCTATTGCTCGGGAAAGATAAATTCTACGAAAACATCTTTTTTGATCTCGGAATTGCGCACGCGCCTTTGCGTTGGAATGTAGATCGCAATCCGCTGTTTCTGGGCGCTGACCAGATGCACGAGCAATCGAGCAGGCAGGCGCGCGTAATGGAATTCATCAATGCTTATCGCGTGCGCGGTCACCTGGTGGCGGACATCGATCCTTTGCACGCCATGCCGCTGCTTTATCACGCGGAGCTCGACATTGAGAACTACGGACTCACGATTTGGGATCTTGACCGGCTGTTCATTACCGGCGGCCTGGGCGGCACTGAGACAGCGACGCTGCGCGAGATTCTGGACATTCTGCAGCGCGCTTACTGCGGCAAGGTCGGCACCGAATACCGGCACATTCAAAGCAAGGACGAGAAGCTTTGGTTGCGCGAGCAGATTCGGCGTGAGTTCGTTCAGCCTGAACCGCTCGACGTCGAGGTCAAAAAGCGGATTCTCTGGAAACTGATCTCGGCTGAACAGTTCGAGCGTTTTCTCAACACAAAATATCTCGGTCAAAAACGCTTCTCGATCGAAGGCTGCGAAACAGTCATTGCGGTGCTCGATCAATTGATCGATCGCGCCGGTGATCTCGGTGTCGAGTCAATCACGATGGGCATGGCCCACCGCGGCCGGCTGAACGTGCTGGCCAATGTGATCGGCCATTTTTGTGAACGAATTTTTACTTCTTTCGAAGGCTCGATCCATCCGTCGTTTCCCGCCGATGAAGGCGACGTGAAATATCACCAGGGAGCCGAAGGCGAGCGCGAAACGCCGGGTGGCCAGCACGTGCACCTGCGACTTTCGCCGAATCCCAGCCACCTCGAAGCTGTCGATCCGGTCGTTGAAGGCATGACGCGCGCCGCCCAGGATTTAAGTTTCGACGATGGCATTACACGCGAAGACGTCATGAACCGGGCCATGCCGGTGTTGCTCCACGGCGACGCGGCCTTTGCCGGGCAAGGCATCGTCATGGAGACCCTGCAACTCGCCCAGCTGCGCGGGTATCGCACCGGCGGAACGATTCATATCATCATCAATAATCAAATCGGTTTTACCACGTCGCCGGAAGCGGGCCGTTCGTCAATCTATTCGACGGACGTCGCGCGCATGACCCAGTTACCAATCTTTCATATCAACGGGGACGATCCGGAAGCCGCTTATCGGGCAATGCGCATCGCACTCGATTACCGGCAACAATTCAAGAAAGACGTGGTGTTGGACGTGGTCGGCTTCCGCCGGCTGGGACACAACGAAGCTGACGAGCCCAGTTACACCCAACCGCTCATGTACCAGCGCGTTAAAGCGCATCCGGGCGTGCGCGCGATCTACGCTGAGCGGCTGGTCAACGAAGGCGTGATTGACGAACCGGGAGTCAAGCAACTGATTGACGAGAGAAACCGCCGTTACGAAGACGCGCAGTCGCGCGCCAAGGAAGTAGCCGCCAAGCAGAAAGGCGCGGCGGCGCCCGAGACCCAGGTAAATGAAATTGATGGCTCGCCGGTTATCGAAACTCCGGTCTCAGTCGAAGTCGTGCACGAGATCGCGCAGGACATTTCGGTGGTCCCCGAGAATTTCCACCTAAATCCAAAGATGGTCAGCCAGTTGGCCCGCCGCGCCAGGATGGGCGCAGGCGGCCTGCCGATGGATTGGGCTTTCGCGGAAGCGATTGCGTTTGGTTCGCTGGCGCTCGAAGGTACGCGTGTGCGTCTGAGCGGTCAGGATTCGGGACGCGGCACTTTCAGTCAGCGCCACGCCGTGCTCTACGACATTCAAACGGGCGCGGCCTGGGCGCCGCTATCTCAGGTGCGCTCGGCCAGCGGATCGCACGGGCGCTTCGAAGTTTTCGACAGCTCTCTGTCTGAGGCTGGAGTGCTTGGTTTTGAATATGGTTATTCGGTGATCGCCGCCGACGCTCTGGTGATGTGGGAAGCGCAGTTTGGCGATTTCAATAATGTGGCCCAGTCGATCATCGATCAATACGTTACCGCGAGCGAGGACAAGTGGAAGCAGACTTCGCGCCTGACCATGTTGCTGCCGCATGGATATGAAGGCCAGGGGCCCGAACATTCGAGCGCGCGGCTGGAGCGGTTTCTGCAGCTCTGCGCCGCCAACAACCTCTGCGTTTGTTATCCGAGCACACCCGCCCAGTACTTTCATCTATTGCGCCGGCAGGTGCGCGAAGGTTTCGAACGCCCGCTGATCGTCATGACGCCCAAGAGCTTGTTGCGTTTGCCGGCCGCCGGCTCTTCGGTGGAACAACTGACGAGCGGCGGATTTCAACCGGTGATCGACGATGCCGAAATCACAGATGCCGCCGGCGTGGAACGAATCGTCTTTTGCAGCGGCAAAGTTTTTTACGATTTGATCGCGGCACGCGACAGCAGCGAGGGACCAAACTGCGTTGCGGTGGTCCGCGTCGAACAGTTCTATCCCTTCCCGGTAAGTACGATCCGGGACTTAGTCGCGAAATATGCAAACGCGAACGATGTGGTTTGGTGTCAGGAAGAGCCAAAGAACATGGGCGGCTGGATCTTCATGGAAGGTAAGTTCGAGGATCTAATTCCCGGCGGCGATCGCTTGCGGTACGTCGGCCGCGCCGAATCTGCCAGCCCGGCGACCGGGAACTACGCAGTCCATACGAGAGAGCAGGAAAACTTGGTTACGCAAGCGTTGACGATTGGGTGAGTGTCAAAAGCCCGACCGTTAGGGAGGGCAAGTTGCGATTCCGAACACCGATTGGACCATGCGACAGTTGCCCTCCCTTACGGTCGGGCTTCTGACACTTATTTTCGCAGCACCAACGCGATGATGGCTGAGAAGATTGCGCCGAAGATCGCAAAACCGATTGATATTCCAAAAAATGCTTTTAGGTAACTGGTTTCGCCTTCCTGCTGCATCATCTTTGGCCCAACTAGCGCCAGCATAAACACAAAATACAAACTGGTGAGCAGCGCATAGGTAACGACGATTGATAAGCCGGTAAGAAACCCCTGCCCAAAACTCAGCCGGTCGCCATTCGCGAGCCGCCTCTCTTTAATTCCCATCAGCAACCCCATAATCGCCGCGAAATTAAAAACGAAAATATCAGCGAGTTGCGCGGACGGACCTTCGAGGTGCAGCAGAAAGTGCTTCAGCCCGACCCAGATGGCAATGACCACGGTCACGGCGATCCCATATTTGAGCGCGATTTTCATTTGGTGCGCACGCCTCTGGCGTGCTGCCGTACCTTAGCACGCGGGACGCGTGCGTACCCACCAAAATTTGACCGCAAACTTCGGATAGAACCGTCTCCCCGAACCGCCTATCATCGCCTCATCAAATTTCCCAAGAGGTGGAGTAAGATGCTTCAAGTCACTACGTCAATGCCGCAAATCATGAACAATCCGGAGATGTGGACCGCCGTGATGGCCCGCGATGCTTCGCGTGACGGCAGTTTCGTGTTTGCGGTGCGATCAACGGGAATTTATTGCCGTCCTTCGTGTCCGGCGCGGCGGCCGCGCCGCGAACAGGTCAGCTTCTTTAACATCCCGGAAGCTGCCGAACAGGCCGGCTTTCGCGCCTGCCGCCGTTGCCATCCACGCCGCGCAAAATCAATCGATCCGCGGATCGAGTTGGTGCGCCAGATTTGTCACGCCATCGATGATCACGATGAAGAGCCGCAGACCTTAGAGCGACTTAGCGGCCAAACCGGAGTCAGCGCTCATCATCTGCAACGAACCTTTAAAGAAGTGATGGGCATCACGCCGCGACAATATTCCGAATCGCGGCGGCTTGATCGGTTCAAGTCAAAGATCCGGAAAGGCGCGTCGGTAACTGAAGCGATGTATGAAGCCGGATATGGGTCGAGCCGATCACTGTACGAAAAATCGGCGGATCGATTGGGTATGACACCCGCGGTTTACGGTCGCGGCGGGCGAGGCATGAAGATCGTCTACACGACTACCAATACTTCACTCGGACGTTTGTTGGTGGCTGCCACCACGCGAGGCGTCTGCGCAGTGACGCTGGGTGATTCTGATGCTGAGCTGGTGCGCGCGCTGTTCGCCGAGTATGCAAATGCCTCAATCGATTCGCAGGACACCGCGATCAGCCCTTCGCTGAATATCTGGTTGCAACGGGTGCTCGAATATGTGAATGGAGAAAGCGGGCCAACAGACCTGCCACTCGACATACAGGCCACGGCCTTTCAGTGGCGGGTGTGGGAAGAGCTGCGCCGGATTCCTTTGGGTGTCACGCGTTCTTACCAGGAAATTGCCAACTCGATCGGCAAGCCCAAAGCGGTCCGCGCAGTGGCCAGTGCGTGTGCCAGAAATCGCGCCGCCCTGGTGATTCCCTGTCATCGCGTGATCCGTGAAGACCGAAGTTTGGGGGGCTATCGTTGGGGTCTGGAACGAAAAGAGAAATTGCTAAAGCGAGAGCGGGAGATGGTCGGCGGATGAGGTGGGCCGGGATTGTTGCCGCATCAAGCCATTAGTCTGAACAATAAAGAGGCCGCCGAGTACTATCTCAACGAGCTGCGGAGCAGCGGCGATAGTTAAGCCCAAGGCAACGCTTTGCGAGGGCAATGACATACCTGACGAATCAAGTAGTTGAATTCCTTCGTGAATTTCTCCCTTCTCCCTTTGGGAGAAGGGCCAGGGATGAGGGCCTGGCGCCTGTTCTCAAAGCCGAATCAGTTTGGTTCTCATAGGAATTTTGTTAACCGCTAAGCCCTCAACCAACCCTCTACATTATTACCCGTTTGAGTTGAATCTACTTCACCAGCTTCGCGGTCAGCACCACGACCAGCGCCCGGTTGCGCATAGTGGCTGTGCCCACCACAACCTTTTCGCCATCGCGTAGATTAAGTGCTGTCTGAACTTTGGCGCGGTCTCTATCCGGGGGCGCTGGCAGGCTGGTCGAGAAATTGAATTCTCCAATCTGCACACTGAATGCCCCACCGGCATCCTGAATGAGGGAGACTTGCCCGACATAGTACTCATAAGGCATCGACAAGTTTGGCGTGCCGGCGTTGCCTCCGGGAATCTCTGCGGTTCCCGAGCCTGGTAACCCTCGCGGTGTCTCGGTTAATCGTTGCACTACCGAAGTGATTAGTTCGTACTTCTGGTAGTTCAGTGTTCCGCGCAATTGCTCCAGCACGTCCCTCAACTCGGGAGGCGCCGCCGTGCCCACCCCACCAGAGTTTGAGGCAATCAGCACGTGCATGTGCAGCTCGATGTTAGGCCGCGGCGAGGCCGGCGTGTCCAACCGCTTGATAGCTTCATCAATAGTGGCAATGTTTTCCGGAAAGTCGCGCACGGTGATGGTGCGAAAATCCGAATTCGAAGTGATCGCCGCTCCCTTAAAACCGCTTCCCAACTGCCTGATCACCGAGGCCAGACTGTTCGGGTCGCGATACTTAACGTCGAATACCTTACTCTTGAAGTTTTTTTCCGTTACGTAATTGTCCTGCGCCGGCTGCGTAGTGCTTGCCGCCGGTTGCGCCAGCACCGGCACCGCGGAGAATAAGACGATAGCCAACATGACGGAAGCGTATTTGAAATTTTTCAGCATAAGAGTCTCCTTAATATTATCCGAGCACCGAGCTTTCTAATTCGGTTGGGCGAACCAGATGATGCGAATGTTGGGATCTCGGGTCTGGATTTCCATTCGCGTTAATCGTGACGAGTTCTGAGTTACAGGCGGGCCCGACTCATTGGGTTTGACGGAAGCTGGTGGCCGCACTTTTGCCGCGATTGATTCGGGCGCTTCGCTTCGCACCCTGGACCGGTATTTGATCCCGCCGCGGCCGGGCTTCGAATTGTAAGCCTGACGTGCTGGTGGTTTTTCATTCGACTGCGGCGCCGGGACGACGGGGTATTCAATCGGTGCCGGCAGCACGGCAGCATCACGCTTCTCCGGATTGCGCTTTGTCACAAAGTAAATTCCACCGATGACTGCGAGAATCATCACTGCAGCCGCTGCGGCCCAGGCGATTCGCGGGCTGAACCAACCGGCGATTAATTGCGTTAATGCGGGCTGCGGCGACTTGGCTTTGATCCGCCGCCACGCCTCCTGGCGAATCGCGTTGAAGTCACCTTCACCGAAGTTCTGCGGCCCGACCACCTGAAGTAATCGGTGCGCCTGCCGATGTTCATCCAGGACAACCGCACATGCGTTACAGTTCTGCAGATGTTGCGTGACCAGCCGCGCCCGCTTTTCGGCTAAATCGTCTGAGACGTACAAAGGCAATAATTCTTCAGCCTGCTTACAATTCATGATGCAGCTCCACTTGTAAGTGCCGGCGGCAATAGTCTCGAATTTTCTGACGCGCCGAACTTATTTGCGAACGCACTGTCGTTGCGCTCGACTTGAGTATTTGTGCCACTTCCTCGGTAGTAAGCCCTTCGACGTCGCGCAGCACAATGGCAGCGCGTTCTTTGTACGGCAGCGTCGCCAGGGCTTTCATGATCAGTTCCCGTCGCTGCGCGCCGATGGCCACCTGTTCAGCGTCATCCCGATCAGAGGGCGCGTCCACCACGTGCTGCTCAACCTCAGAGGGAAAAAAAATGAACCGGTGTGAGCGTCGCTGTCGCTGCTTCAGAAAGTCACGACAGACATTCAAAGTTATGCCGTAAACCCAGGCAAAGAAATCCTGATCCTGACGAAAGCGGCCGAGATACTTGTAGATTCGCAGAAACACCTCCTGCGAAGCGTCGCGCGCGTCGGCTTCGTTACCAAGCATGCGCCACGAGAGAGTCAGAACTCTTTGCTGCGAATAAATCATGATCTGTTCAAAAGCTGCGTCCTCGCCCGCCGCCGCACGCTCGATTAGCCGGGCCAACGATGGGTCGTTCCGTGTCAGAGCCTTTTCCGGCAACTCTATTTCAAGGGCCAGAGCCATCTCTGCCACCCCGCTCGGCGCATTCACAAGTAATTTACTTCCCACTTTCATATACCGCCGGTCAGACAGAAACGTTGAGAGGACATTTACGGCTGAGGCCGAAAACCGAAACCGAAGAGCAACGGCAAAAAGCTAAGTGCAGCGCTTTGGTGTGATTTTGTTTTAGGTCTTCGTGTGTTTTCGTGGTCACGTTCAAGCGTCACAATCCACCGCCAAAACCACAGACCAAGTACTCTCTGAGAAGCGCCTTAGTCGTCAGCGTAACCACGAAAAAGCCCGAAAGCGGCCACAAAACCTCACGAAGCCTTTCTCGGCCCGTTAGCGACTATCACGCTCGAATTGACCTTGAGTTCCTTGAAGGACCTGAACTAGTTCGTCTTAATCCAGACTGTTTTGATATTGGTGAATTCGCGGATGCCGAAGTAACTCAGCTCGCGGCCATAGCCTGAGTTCTTCACGCCGCCGAAAGGCAGCCGCGGATCGGAGGCCACCATGCCGTTAATGAAGACTGAGCCCGCCTCGAGATCGGCTATGAATCTTTCCTGCTCTTCTGGCTCATTGGTCCACGCCGCGGACCCGAGACCAAAGGGCGTAGCATTGGCCAGCTCAATCGCTTCATCAATGCCGCTGACGCGAAACAGCGAGCCGACCGGACCGAAAATCTCATCACGATACGCCGGCGATTCCTTTGGGATATCGGTCAGTACGGTTGGTTCATAGAAATTTCCGCGCGCCAGCTCATCAGCCAGCTTAGCCCGGCGTCCGCCCGTCAGGATCTTGGCGCCTGCCGCCACACTTACCTGCACCTGATCTTCCAAATCTTTGAGAATCCGCCCAGTGGCCAGCGGACCAATCTCAGTCGATGCATTCAGCGGATCGCCCACCCGAAGTTGCGCCATGCTCTCAACAAAACGTTGCTCGAAGTCAGCGTAGATTTGCTCGTGCACAATAAAGCGTTTGGCGGCGATGCAGGATTGACCGTTGTTAATGGTCCGGGCCGTCACCGCGGTGGTGACCGCAGCTTCGAAGTCGGCTGAAGGCATTACGATAAAGGGATCGCTTCCACCCAGTTCCAGCACCGTTCTTTTGATCTGCTTTCCGGCGGCGGCCGCGACGCTGCGCCCTGCGGGCTCGCTACCGGTCAAAGTGGCCGCGGTCACGCGGGCATCTTCCAACAGCTGCTGCACCGCGTCGGCGCCAACCAGTAACGTCTGGAATGATCCGAGAGGAAATCCGGCCTGTGCAAAGATGTCTTCAATCGCCAGCGCACATTGCGGCACGTTGGACGCATGTTTGAGCAATCCCACATTCCCGGCCATCAAGGCCGGCGCGGCAAATCGAAAGACCTGCCAAAAAGGGAAGTTCCAGGGCATCACCGCGAGCACGGCGCCCAGGGGCTGAAAGTGCACATAACTCTTGGTGGCGGTGGTTTCGACTGGCTCATCGGCCAGATGCCGTTCAGCGTTCTCGGCGTAATAACGGCACACCCACGCGCACTTTTCGACTTCCTGCACGGCACCCTTAATCGGCTTTCCCATTTCGAGCGTCATCAACCGCGCGAAGTTTTGCTTACCAGTTTCGAGCAGCTCAGCCGCGCGCTGCATCATCGACGCGCGCTCGGCAAAACTGGTGCGGCGATATTCGTGAAACGAAACAATCGCCTGATTAAGCTTCGCGTCAATTTGTGCCTGGGTATGTGGCTCGAAGGTTTGCAGAGTTTCGGCCGTAGCGGGATTAATTGAAGAAATCGACATGCCGAAATTATAGAACTTTGTCAGGGAGCCGGCAGCAATTCCGCCTCGTCCTCACTCTTTGACATCGTCTTATGTCGTTTACGCAACACAATCAGACCAATGCCCGAAATGATACAGGCCGCGCCGGCAAGGATGCGCCAGTTCGGCCGTTCGTGCAGAACCAGGATGCCGAGCAACACTGCGACTACCGGAGTCACCAGCCCGATCAGCATGGTGTTTGTAACATCCATGCGCTGCACCAGCCAGTAATAAAGACCGAAAGCGATTACTGACCCAACGATTACCAGGTAAGCGAGCGACAGCACCGCCATCGGTGTCCAGTGAAGCCGCAGAGGATTGCCTTCAGTGGCAACACCCAAAAGCAGCAGTGGCGGGAAACCGCAGAGCATTTGACCGGCGGCCGTCACCAGCGGGTCGGTCTTCGATCCATAAGCCTTGACCAGCACATTTCCGTAGGAACCGCAGAATGCGCTGAGCACCAGGGCCACACTGCCGAAGAGCGCCAGGCGACCGGCAATCGCCAGTTGATTGGAAAAGATCACCGCGACCCCAATTACACCCAACAGAACGCCCGCAACCTTTGCCGGCGTCATTCGTTCGTAGGGCAGATAAAGGTGAGCAATCACCAGGCCGAACGCGGGAAAGGTAGATTGCAGGACTGCGGCCAGGCCGGACGAGATGTGTTGCTCGCCCCAGAACACGAGCCCGTAGTTGAGTGTGAATTGAAGGAACCCAACGATGGCGATGATTAACCAATCGCTTCGCGATCGCGGCCAGCGAGTACCGCGAGCCAGAATTACAGACGCCAGAATCAGAAAAGCAAATAAGAAACGAATGCCGGCAAACGTCAGTGGCGGAAGATCATTCAGACCGAGCTTGATGAAGAGCCAGGTGGATCCCCAGATACCGCAGAGGATCAACCAGACGACGCGGGTTTTCATTGCTGAAGGTTGTACGTGAGGGAATGGGAATGGTCAAACTGTGGGTGCCGATCCTTTGCGTCTTTGCGCCTTTGCGTGAAAAAGTCTCACGCCAAGACGCAAAGTCGCAAAGCAAACGCCAGACATCTACGACTTATTCTCGTGGTGCCGCATATCGAGCTTGATGATGTTGAAGACCGCACCCTGCGGATCACTCAACACCGCAAAGCGTCCGACGTTTGGAATATCGGTCGGTGGCACGTATTGACGGCCGCCGAGCGCCGTGGCTTTCTGGGCGGTGGCATCACAGTCGGCTACCGCGATGTAGATTCCCCAGTTGGGCGGCATCGGGCCCATGTCCGGTTGAATCTGCATCATGCCGCCGATGTGATCCTCGCCGTTAATCCATTCCGTGTAAGGCATGCCGGCGCCGGAATCGCTCTTGGCGGTCCAGCCGAACAGCTTGGTGTAAAACTCCTCGGCTTTGGCGGTGTCGTTGGTCAGTAATTCATTCCAGCAAAGCGAATTTGTTTCACCCTTTACGCCGACACCTTTGTGCTGTTTGGGTTGCCAGATACAAAAATGGGCGCCCGTCGGATCGGCGACTACCGCCATGCGTCCATGTTCCATCACGTCAAAGGGTTCCTGCACCAAGGTCGCGCCGAGGCTTTTGGCTTTGGCGGCGGCCTCGTCGGCGCTGGCAACGCTGATGTAGGATGCCCAATGCGTGGGCACCTGTTTCATCTCATCGCCTTTTTGATACAGCGCAGCGACGTCTTTGCCGTCCAGCTTGAGCATCGTATAGACCATACCCGGACCGATCGGATTGTCCTGGGGCTCCCAGCCGAACAATTCACCGTAGAATTTCTTGGCGGCGTCACCGTCGGTGGTCGCGAGCTCGATCCAGCAGAAACTGCCCGGCGCATGTTCCAGTTGTGTTTGCGTTGCGGTATCGCTCATTTCGAATTCTCTCCTTCGTTCAATATACGTTTGGTGGTGAGCCCACCTCGCCGAAACCCGTCCGGGCTTCGGATCTCTCAAAACTGCAAAATAGTTGCGGATTTTGGAGGCCTGCGACTGTAACAGCAGCGCCGGAAAAACTCTAGCGTTTAGGTAGGAAAGCTCTGTTAAGAATTGTAAATTCTGGCAGGCATTCCTCGCGGGCTCTCAGGTTATTCAATAGTTGAGCGCAGGAACCAGCCACTAAAAGCGAAATCGCGCTGCTCTCAGCCGAAGCTGCTAGCAGCGCAATCTCGGATCTTATGAACCGCCGAAGCGATTCGTAAGATGGCAACTTGCACTCGTCAGTAACAAGCTGCCAATTTGTATTCCGACAAGCAATCGGCGGTCGATGCTTCCCGGTCAGCACGCGTTTCGCTTCAGTTAATCTCGCCACCCTTGCGGGCTGCAAAATTTGTTTCCACGAATCTCACATCAACTCTAACCGAAGTCAAAATCAACGTGGTGCCTTTAGGTAGTTTTTTGGGTGGCTGTCCTCCACCGCTGGTTACGTTCCCAGCAACGAGGCTCGAATTTCTTCGAGCGACATGGCTCACCACAAGCGGGTCCTCTCTCGTGGTTGCTACCCGTTTTTATCCGGGCGCTCAGAAAACCTTTCGGTCTTCCTGGCAAGCCTTTCGGCTTCAACTAAGGGCGTCAATAGCAAGTGCAAACCGCTCTGCCTTTACTCTCTCCCAGAGCCTCGCGACTCCGTTCGCCGATCCCCTCGTTGGTCTCAAAGACCGTAACCTTCGTGACGCTGAGTCTTATACCGAAAAGAAATTTCCGGGTCAATTTTTTGTGTTGAGTGGTGTGTTTTATTTTCGTCGAATCTGTTTTTTGTCACGACGAAGTTATCGTGAATTTTCTGATTTGTTAGTTTTTTGCCAGAAAAAAGCAGAACCACTCTCAGCGAAAAACTTCTTAGCAAAAAATCTTGACCGCAGAAATCTTTTTTCGAAAATCATTTTTCTGGCTGATGTCACTACCGGGAACGCTTTGCCTCAAAAATCTTCGTGAACCCCGAAATGATCAGGAGCGACCAACGCTAAGGGGCTCAACGCCGCGCTCGGGATACCAATCGTTGAGCTTACGATCGCAAACACGAGTCCTTTTAGCGCCGACTTTGGATTCAAAGCCTGCCGGGAGCGGTAGCGATCGGGTCATCTTGGAGAGCTGTTGAGTTGAGCGAAACGAAAACAGGTGTGGTCGTGATCGTTTATCAGGCCGACAGCCTGCAGAAAGGAATAACAAATGGTCGATCCCACAAAATTGAAGCCGCGCTGCTTCAGATCGCGACTCAACGAATCAGACAGCTCATTACTTACCGGCATCGCCGCCCCTCGTTTGCGAATTACCGGCTTCCCTTCCACCCATTTCCACAAATATTTATCAAAGCTGCCGAACTCTTTTTGTACCTTGAGAAAAGCCTGTGCATTTTGAATTGCCGATTGAATTTTCAGGCGATTCCGAATGATGCCCTCATCCTGCATTAGCCGATTAATCTGATTCGGGTCGTATTTGGCCACCCGCACGGGCTCAAAATTATGAAAGGCACGCCGGTAATTATTCCGTTTTCGCAGAATTGTCTCCCAGCTCAAGCCCGCCTGTGCGCCCTCAAGAACAAGGAATTCAAACAACGTTCGATCGTCATGAACCGGAACGCCCCATTCGCGATCGTGGTAATCAATCGAGAGGTCCGTTTTGGCCCAACGGCATCGGCGAATCTCTTTGGCAGTAGTCGTCATTGCGCCCGGGCCCTTTTTCCATCCGTCAAATGCTTGATAGTTTCAATTAACAGATCGGGCTCAACCGGCTTGGCGAGGTGCACGTGGAATCCCGCCGCCAAAGCAAGTTGGCGGTCCTTTTCTGAGGCAAACGCCGTCAGCGCGACCGCCGGCACTTTGCTTGAATCTGATGCCATCGCCCGCACCTTGCGAATCAATTCATAGCCGCTCTCCTGCGGCAGACCGATGTCGCTTAACAGCACATCCGGCTTGAACACTTCAAACTCATCCATCGCCTGTTGCGCCGAGTCGACGGCTTGCACGTCGGCCCCCGATATTTGGAGCGTCAAGGCGAGCAATTCCCGGGCGTCCGCTTCGTCCTCGACCAGTAAGACCCGCAAACCCGACAGGGCCTGGGCCGTGGTGGCTTCAACTTCAGGCGGCCTCCCCGGTGATGGCGGCAGCTGAGCGAGAGCCAACGGTATTCTGACGATGAACGAAGAGCCATGACCTTCGCCATCGCTGGCCGCGGTGACCGTGCCGCCATGCAGCTCGGTCAAGTGGCGGACAATGGCCAGCCCCAAACCTAACCCTCGATGTGAACGCGTTACCGGCGATTCAGCCTGGCGAAATCGCTCGAATACACTCGGCAGAAAGTGTGGGGAAATGCCAATTCCTGTATCACGCACTTCAATTTCTGCATATGCTTCAACGCGCCGCAGAAAAACATGAACGTGACCATCGCGCGGCGTGAACTTTACCGCGTTGGAAAGCAGGTTCCAGATCACCTGCTGAAGCCGCGCCGGATCGCCCGCAATCGCGCTCAGAGTCCTTTCCGTGTGGACCTGCAAATGGACCCCTCTGCCGGTTGCCGCGGGACGCACAATATCGACTGCAGCCATGATTAGCGAGTTCAGATCAACCGGCTGAATATCCAGCTTTAGCTTGCCGCCGGCAATACGCGAGACGTCGACCAGGTCTTCGATTAGCTGTGCCTGAGATCTGGCATTTCTCTCAACCGTTTCGAGCGCGTGCTTGCCCGTTTCATTGTCCAGGCGGCCGCTACTCAGCATCGAAAGCCACCCGAGCATAGCTGTCAAAGGAGTGCGCAGCTCGTGCGAGAGCGTGGCGAGAAACTCGTCCTTCAAACGGTTGGCTTCTTCCGCCTCGTTGCGTGCCGCCTGCTCCCGAAACAAGAGTTTTTCGCGTTCTTCCTCGCCGCCTTTTCTTTCCAGAAACTGCCCGATCTGCGTGCCGATTCCGGTAAAAGTATCGAGGACAGCCCGATCGGGCTCGCGAATTTCACTGCTGAAAAACTCCATCACCCCTACGAATTTTTCGTCCGAGATGATCGGAAACGCGAAGGCGGAATGTAGACTCTGAGCGGCGGCGGCAGGCGCGCGGGGCAGGTCCGCGAACCCGTCTGCCGTGGCCAGGTCTGGAATCCAAAGAGGTTTCAGCGTGCTCCAAACCAATCCCGGCAGACCGGCGCCGCGGCCGAAGGTCGTTTCACAGGACAGTTTTTCGAATGCGGTTGGTGAAGACGCGTGTGACGGAAAAACCTTGAGGCATCTCAGTACGTGATTGGGTTCGTCGAGTTGCCACATGGCGCCTACTTCCCACTCGAATGTCTTGCAGATTCGCTGCAGCATGCGCGGCAGTGCGTCAGGCAGCGCGGGTGATTCCGCCAGAATCCGGATGACCGAAAGCGTGCCCTGCAGGTTGCGGCCGGCGAGCTTGCTTTCCGTCACAATCGCAGCAAGCGACAAGCTGGTGATCGCCAGGTCCGCGAGGTAAGCCTGGAGAAACAACAACGATTCATTCTTGCCGAAGATGGCAAAGCTCCCGACGCCATTTATGGTCCCCCAAATCGCCACCGCGGAAGCCAACGCCATGGCAGTTGAGACCCCGCGCGTCTTAAACCGAAACGCAGCCCAAACCAGCAGCGGGATGGTAATGTGGCCCCACGGTCGACCGGTGCCGGACTGTAAAATCAATCTTGTGTAGATCGTGGCTGAGAGCAGCGCCACGAAACAAAGCAACACCGCGAACTCAACCCAGCGGGCTGAGCTCCAACGCTCGAGCGGTTTCTCCAGCCAGCTCAGTATCAGGGGCGTAATCACCAACGCGCCGACTCCATCGCCTGACCACCACGTGAGCCAAAGCCAGGAAAAATCCTTCCAGGCTTCGGAACCCGAAAAACAGAGTGCGAGATTGCCGATCGTCGCCGGAATGGCCGTACTAATGATTGCCACCAGGATTACGAACTTCAATACGTCGAAGGCGCGATTGAAGGGATTGCGCGTCTGAACGAACCGCCGCATTAAATAGACGGCCGCCGCGGCTTCGAGCGTGTTACCGGCAGAGATTCCGAGACAAGTCGCCGTGGAAACATCGGTGAGCCAAAGGTTTGCGATCAGGGCGCCGAGAAAAACGCCTGGCAACGACCGGTAACCAAACCAAAGTGCCGCGGCCACAGCCACGCCCGTCGGCGGCCAGACCGGCGACACGCTCTCATGAACGAAGGCGGCAGAGAGACCGAGCTTCGCCGCCAGCAGATACACCACAGTCACACCGGCGACGATCAGCAGGTCCCGTAGTTTTAAGAATTCGCGTGCGGACTTCATTCGCCCAATTCACTGAATACCAGGATATAGCCGTTTGGATCTTTCACTTCGAACTCCCAAAGTCCATACGGTTGTTTGTGCAAAGGTTTCTTGATCTGGAGTCTGTCCTTCACCGCTGAATACAAATCCGTGATGCCCTTTATACGGAGGTAGACGTCCCACACGCCCCCGCCGTTACGCCGGTCATAGAGATCAGGTTTTTCATAATTATCGACGCGCTGCAACATGATTTCGACCTGGCCGCGGCGCAGAATTCCGAACACGAAAGGTCCGTCAGGCGGAAACGGGTCGCCCACGAAGCCTAATTCCCTCTCGTACCAACTGATCGTGCTTCCAATATCGGCCACCGGAAAGCAGGGGCTCGCCGAGTCAAAATTCAGCATCTGGAATAACCTCAAAAAAGCGTGTTAGATGAGATCGATCTCGCCGCCTTCGGGCCCGAAAGAGAAGATCCAAATCGCGAAATCATCCGTGAAATTCTCGAACCCATGTTTCAGGCCGGCCGCCGCAAACAGAACGTCGTTCACCGCGATCGGCTGGCGGTGATCGCCATAAACGAACTCACCGGCGCCGCGGGCAATCACATAAATCTCATCGCGGGTATTCAGCGTTTGAGAATCACTCCCGGCCGGAGCACAGAGTTTGACGACGAGCGAACCGTGTTCGAACAGCGAGACTGAGGTTTCCTTTTGGGGGCCCGGCAGGCGACGAAGTGCATCCGCAAGTTTTATCCTGAGTAGCGGCGAGTTCGTCATGGTGACGGCCCAAATAATACATTACAATGCCGCCGGCCACGAACTTTTCAAACAGGCAAATAAGTGAGCAGAGACCATTCAGCTGACCTCGCCGGGAATCCGAATTTCATCTCCGGAATACACAACTACTGTGACCGGTGGTGCGAACGGTGCCCGCTGTCCTCTCGTTGCGTGGTGTACGCAGCGGAGCAGGCAGATCCGGATATGGACGACCCCGAGGTCCGTGACATTACCAACGAGAAATTCTGGCGCAAGCTTCAGGATATCTATTGCGATACTGCGGAAATGGTCCACGCCTGGGCCGAAGAGGCGGGTGTCGATTTAGACGCGGTCAACGTTGAGGCCGAAATGGCCGAACACGATCGCGCCATGGAAGAAGCCGAGCAGAACGAGTTGTCACAAACCGCGGAACGATACGCGGCCGCCGTGCAGGATTGGTTCAAGACGACTTTCGACGACGAGAGCGAGGCGGCGGCCACCCGCGAGATCGAGCCCGCCGTCAATGACGCGGTCTCGGTCATTCGTTGGTATCAGTTTTTTATTGCCGTCAAACTCATGCGCGCATTGAGCGGCTCGAGCGGCATCGACGAAAGCGAATTTGAAGATGAAGAGGTGCTTTCGTTCGACTTCATCGATAATCCCGGGGAAGCTGATGTCGACGACGTAGATCTCGACGAGGTGATGGCTCGTTCATCGGTGATCGACGCGAATGGCTCAGCCAAAATCGCCCTGGTGGCAATGGACAGATCGATGGCGGCCTGGAGCTCGCTGCAAATTTCACTGCCGCAAGGAGCCGAAGCCATTAAACGAATGCTAATCGAACTTGAAGGGCTCCGGCGCGGTGTCGAGGCGCGCTTTCCGCGAGCTCGCGATTTTATCCGGCCCGGCTTCGATGAAAACCTGACCGAGTTTGTGAGCTGACACAAGAACTAATGCGCGGCAACATTCCTATCCCGGAACTCCCATTTGCGGAAGAAGTATGGCTGATGGTGACGGCTACTACCGTCCGCGAACGCCGCACCCGGGACGGCAAGCCGTTCCGTGAAATCAATGCGCGAAATCCGACCGGCCGCCTGCTGGTCAAGATCTGGAGCGATGTTTTGGAATCGCACAACGAGATCAAACCCGGTCTCTGGAAAATTGCCGGCAAACTCGAAGCTTTTCAGGATCAGACGCAATTCGTGGCGACGAAGTATCGCACTGTTTCGCTCGACGAATATCGCGAGAAAATCGGCTGCGATCCGTTGCTGCCGAGGGCTTTCACCCTCGATATCGAGACGCTCGCTCTGCCCGAATTTCGCGACCGTGTGGGACCAAAGCTCGACAAAGAGCTGAAGCTTGGCTACATGAGGCTGGAACAGCAGCAGCGTTACCTTGAGGACATCGCCGCGGAAGAAGAGCGGGTTTATCAACTGGGCTCGTTGAACGCGACCTCGGGCCGCATTCTATCCATCGCCGTGCAGGTCGGACCCGTACCCGGATTTGAGATCGACGGGGTGACGCCTAACCAGCGGGAATATGCCTTTGGGATTGACGAGGACGGAAATGAGCAGGACGAAGCGCAGGCGCTGAGGGATTTTCTCAACCTCATGTCCGACTTTGATCCTGAATGCGATCTCGTCGTCGGTCACAACATCATCAACTTCGACTTGCCATTCATTTTTCAGCGCTGCCTGGTGAACCAGATTCCGGTGAAGCCCTTCGTCGATTTGAGCGAGTTCCGCGTGCAGGGTGTTTACGACACGATGCGCGCGTGGTGGCTCGGCGGCCGCAATCGCGTCGCGCTGGACGATCTCGCCTGGGCTTTGGGAATCGAGTCCAGCAAAACCTCCGAAGTCGAAGGGAGCCGCGTATTTGAGCTTTATCAGGCGGGCAAACTGGCCGCGATTCGCGAATACAATTTGAACGACGTGCGAGTGACGCGAAAAGTTTACGAGCAAATGATGCGGTGTCTCGGATGAGAATTTCCGAAATAAGCCCTATTTGTCCCTATGTCCCATGGGACAAATGGGACGTATGGAACTTATCTAATCCGCGTAATCTGCGGATGAATTTTCGCCGGTTCTGACAACGCTACACCGTTTCATCTTTGCAACACTTCTGCTAGACTGCCCTCAATGGAAAGTTTAATTCCAGTCTTCACTCTCGTCTTCGGAGCGGCTGTTGGTGGCGCCGTTGCCTGGCTGGCGCTGCACGCAAAAGCACATCGCGGTTTTGACGACGGACGCGCCGCGGGGGCCACTGAAATCGCCGCCTTGCAGGAACGAGTCGCAGCCAAAGATCGAGAAATTCAAAAACTGCAGGGAACATTCGAGGCCGAGATCGGGGAAAGCGAGCAATTGCGCGAACAAAACTCGCGCTTGCTGGCCGACCTGGAAGGCGAACGCCGCGCTGCCGAAGAGCGTCAGGCCGCCTTCAAACGCATCACCGAAGAATTTTCGGAAAAATTCAAGGCCCTTTCGCGCGACGCGCTGAAGGACAATAACCAGGAGTTCCTCAACCTGGCGCGCGCCACGCTGGAAAAATTTCAGGTCAACGCCAAGGGCGATCTGGAACAGCGTCAACAGGCCATTGATCAACTCGTCAAGCCTTTAAAGGACTCGCTGGAAAAGGTGGATGGCAAGATCGGCGAGCTGGAGAAAGCCCGCGCCGGCGCTTACTCAGAGTTGCGCGAACAGGTGCGCTCGCTGGCGATGCAACAACTTCAGTTGCAGAGCGAAACCGGAAATCTGGTGAAGGCCCTGCGCACGCCGCATATCCGCGGCCGCTGGGGAGAGATTCAGTTGCGGCGTGTGGTTGAGCTGGCCGGCATGCTGCAGTATTGCGATTTCACCGAACAGGAAACCGTTGTCAGTGAAGACGGGCGCATCCGGCCGGATGTTATCGTGCGCCTGCCGGGCAACCGCACGATCGTCGTCGATGCCAAAGTTCCGTTTGAGGCGTTTTATGAATCGATTTCCGCCACCGACGATCAGATCAGGCTGGACCGTCTAAAAGAGCACGCGCGTCTGGTGCGCACGCACATCGGCGCTCTGAGCAAAAAGTCTTACTGGGAAACCGTGCAGCCGACGCCTGAGTTCGTGCTGCTCTTCCTGCCGGGAGAAAACTTTTACAGCGCGGCGCTCGAACAGGATCCAAAGCTAATCGAGGACGGAATAAACCAGCGCGTGATCATCGCCACGCCCACGACTTTGATCGCGCTGTTGAAAGCGATCTCCTACGGCTGGCAGCAGGAGCAGCGCGCAGCCAACGCGGATGAGGTCGGGAAATTAGGCAAGGAACTGTACGATCGCATCCGGGTCTTTGTGAACTACTTCGGCGACATCGGGCGAAATCTCGATCGCGCGCTCGAGTCATACAACAAAGGCGTCGGATCGCTGGAGGCACGCGTTCTGGTCACCGCGCGCAAATTCAAGGAACGCGGCGCCCTGGCCGGCGAAGAGATGGATACGATGGAGCCCATCGACAAATCGGCACGAGCGTTAAGCCTGGATGAAGGCGGCTTGTTTCCCGAACTGGTGGCCCCGGCTGAGAGCGAAGCCGAGGACGAGGATCAGTTTCCGCTGTTGAGCTCAAAAAGCGCGACCGGCGGCGGATGATTAAGTGGGCCTCTGCCACATTTTCTGTTTGCCTCTTTCTGCCTTTGGGAGAAGGGCCGGGGATGACGGCCTACGGCGCAGTCACTGATTGGATTGATTGCGAGAGATGAGTTCGTTGAGGCGAACTCATCTCTCACAATGTCCATGGCTTCTTCGCTTGGTCCCGAGCGCTAAGCCCTCACTCTAAGCCTCTCCCAAAGGGAGAGGGAATTTTGAGTGCGACACCTGGATAAAGCCGGGTGTGAATGAAACAGAGAACGCGAGTATCATTGCCCAAAGAAATCTGGTTAGGTCCGGTTCTCGGAAACAATCGCGAGCGGCTGTTGGCGCGATGTAAGGAATATCTCTCCCCGGGCGAAACCAATCGCCTGCTCTATATTGCTGCTTCGCAGCCACTGCTCGATCTGGTCACCGAAAAGCTTCTCGATGGCCGGAACATGGCAGGAGCCTGGGGCGAGTTCCCCGTTTATCTATTTCGCGGCTTCGTCAGAAGAATTCTCTCCACGACCGAACCTCGCACGCCGATCGATCGTGAAGAATTTCCGCTCCGACGCAGTCTGATTTCCCAGATCATCAAACAGCTCGCCGCGACGGGACGGCTACCCGCCATCCGGCCGCTCGCTAACCGTGACGGCTGTGTCAACACCATTGCTTCGTTAATCGGTGAGCTGCAGCGCGCCGGCCAAACTCCGGATGAATTTCGCGAAGCCATCGTGCAACGCGAAATTGAAGCCCCGAAATCAAACGTTAAAGATCCAAGCCCAAAATCCCAGGCCGATTTTGATCGCGACGTCGCACTTATTTATCAAACTTATTCAAAGGCCCTGGATACAACGAGTTTGACGGATGATGATGCCGATCAATTACGTGCTTTGCAGGTTCTGAGCGATTCCCTGGTAGCTGAAAAATCCAGCTTGCCTTGGTTGGCAGAGGTCGAGCTTCTCGTCCTGGACGGATTCTTTGATTTCACCCCGGTGCAGGGTGAGATTCTCCGGCAGATCATTCCGCAGGCGCCGAATGTGATCGTGAATCTCAATTACGATCAGTCGAACGAAGAGATCTTCCGTCCATTTCATTCGACCCTGGAACGTTTGCAAGCAATTGCGGATTTCGATGAACAGGTAGCGCCGGCAAACCACGCTGAGCACTCGCTGCCGGCGCGATTGTTTAATTCAGACGGCCCCGGCGCCACACCGATCGCCTCAGCCAGCGAGATCCATTACACCCTGTTTGAATGCGGCGATCGCGAAGTCGAGATCCGATCCATCGCCAAAGAGATCAAGAAACTTGTCGCCGCCGAAGCTTATGACCTGCGCGAGATCGCGTTGGTGGTGCGCGAGCGCGCAACTTATGCCGACACAATTCTGCGGGTGATGGCTGACGAATCAATTCCCTGCCGGCTGCAACGGCGGGTCGAGGCCCAGCATGTTCCGGCCCTGCGCGCGTGCGCCAAGCTGTTTCAGATTCTGAGAGAGCCGGATCGTGAACACATGGCTAATCCGAAAGCCAACGATCTCGGTCATTTGATCAAGACCGACTATTTTCGGCTTTCGCGTGAGACCCTCGACGAATTGGCCCGGGACTTTGATAAGAAATACGGCGTCTTGCTGCAGGATGGCGAGAACCAATCGACCGATAAGCTCCGCGCCAAACTGGGCATCGGCAAGTGGCTTCCCGACGAAATCGAAAATGTGATCGCTTATGTCGGCACAGAGTTGCGCGCCGGCGCGTGGATCGATCGGGCATTGAAACTCATCAAAGTCTTCCCGTCGACTGAAGCCGCCCGAAGTCTAATCGCCGCAAAGGATGCCGAGGACACGGCCGCGGTCGCTGAAGATGAAGCGCCACCGCCGGATGAGGGGGCCGTCATGGAGCGCCGCAAGCGACCCGCGCCAATCCACCCGGCGGCAATTGCCTGGGCCGTGCTGCTGATAAACCGGCTGCGTGAATCGTTAGTGGCAGTCGCCGAGGAAGGCAACCCACAGGAGTTGCGTCGCTCGCTCATGCAGCTATTGGATCGTTTGCAGTTCTCGGCCCAAATCAACCGGCCATTCAATTTGCCCGCTGAGATTAAGGACCTACCGCAGGCGACGCTCGATGTGCGCGGGCGCGAAAGCCTGCGTCGCGCCATAGCCGCCGCGACCCGCAGTTTTGAATACGCTCGCGGCGCCGTCTCAGCAGCTTCCCAGCCGGGGAAAGCCACGCGGGCCCAACTCTTGCCGGGCGCCGAGTTGGACTACGTACACCTCTCGACCTTTATCGACGAAGTTGAACGGTGTCTGCGTTCGCAGGTGCTGGTGATTGGCGCGGCGAACCGCGACGGACTAAGCGTGCTTGCGGCGACCGATGTGCGCGGGTTGCGGTTCAAAGCGATCTTTATCGCCGGCATGATCGAAGGCGGCTTTCCGTTACGCACGAGCGGCGATTGGCTCTATCCGCATGAAGAACGCGTGCGGCTGCAGCAGCAGGGCATCTTTCTTGAAGACATTTCCACCGATACGTTACTGAAAGAAGAGCATTACTTTTATCAGGCTGCTTGCCGCGCTACTGATCGGCTTTATTTGACCCGCCCGCTGGCGCTGGAAGATGGGGCCGAAACGGTCGCCTCATATTACATCGAAGAATTGCGCCGGGCGGTTGCGCCGGCCGTCATCGAGATCAAACAGTTTCGCGCCGATCTCGACAGTCGCGATTTGCGCGATGCTTCCACGGCGACCGAGCTGTCAACTTTTCTGGTGCGCCAAAGCGAGCAGACACAGAAAATCCAACCGGCGGGAGCACAACCGGCCTCGCTTGCTGCGGCTGAGGGAAGCAACCTCGAGCTGCGGGGATTGCTTTCAACTCAGGATTACTCGCATCAAGCTGACACGATCAACGTGCAGCCGCGCGAACTACTTGGCCGGGCAGTCATGGAAGGCTACGTATCTGCGTCAGCGCTGCATCGCGTGGCCATCGAAGGCCAGCGTAGCAGCGCCTGGTTCGGGCCTTTTGACGGCGAGATCACAAATAAGGATCTGCAAGCGATGTTGGCCAGGCATTTCGGCGCGGCGCATGTTTTTAGCGCCAGCGGCTTGAGCGCTTATGGCAACTGCGCGTTTCGCTTTCTGGGCGCTCGCGTGTTGCGGCTCGAGCCTCGCAACGAGGCGGCGCTGGATTTGCAATCGATCGATGCCGGGAAATTGCTGCACGATATTCTGCGCCGATTTTTTGAACAGTACCGCAATCAATCGCTGCTGGCTCTGGATCGTGAAGAACTGCGCCGGCAGATGTCGCGCACCGCCGAGCTCGTATTCAAAGAACATGAGCGAATGGTGCCGCCGCTTAACGATCGGATCTGGAAGATCGATTGTGAGATTCGGAAGTTGATTCTCGATCAAGTGCTGCTCTACGAACTGCGCCTGCAGGACAAGACGGATGCCCGCGGCGTCCGCCCACGATTTTTTGAACTCGCGTTTGGCCGTGCTTCACAGGCCGCCGATCCGGATTCGACTTCTGAGTTTTTGCAGATCGAGCGGCCGCAGAGACAATCGGACGACGAAGTCGCGCTGATTCAAGGCCAAATCGACCGGGTCGATGTCGGTGACGGCGGCGCGGTGGCATACGACTACAAACTGTCGCAGGGAGCGAAGCTGAGAGACCTCGAAACCGGACGGGCACTGCAAATCCCGATTTATCTCGCAGCGCTGGAACAACTGTTTCTACCGAACATGGATCTGGCCGGTGGTGGCTACTACATTTTGCGGGCGCGGGGCCCGCGTCTAAACCAGGGAATGTACCGGCAAGCGCTGGCCGATCACACACATGTGACCAGCTCGCGGGTGAAACTCGATGATCGTGAGTGGCAGCGCATTCGCGCTGAGACCGCGCGGCGGGTCTGGGAATTTATTGATGCAATTCGTGGCGGTCACTTTCGCGTGAAGCCGTCGCTGGGACGACACACGTGCAAGTTCTGCGACTATTCGGCCGTCTGCCGTTATGACGCTTATCGTATCGGGAAGAAATTAAGTCATTGATTCATTAAGTTATTGGTTCATTGGTTCATTGAGTCACTGAGTTATTGAGTCATTTATTCCTCTAGCCTCTGCCTCGCGGTTATGAGGTCAGTACCGCCCGCGTCAGCGGGTGGGACAAGCACCCAACTTGAGTCTTTTAATCCGATCTACTCACGCAGATGGTTACCTACTCACACGTACCAATGAATCAATCAATCAATGAACCAATGAATCAGTCTCCCCGTCCAATTTCCATAACGATCGTGAGTTGGCTATTCATCGCTTTTGGCGCGATTGCGCTGGTTGCGGGTCTCTGGCCGCTCGTTCATCTGAGCGGCGCCCCACTGACGACGGATTTTGAGAAGCACTGGATGGTCCATCTTTCGCGCGCGGCCCAAATTGTGGCCAGCGCGTTTATTCTGCGCGGCAAAAACTGGGCCCGCTGGCTGCTGGTTGTTTGGCTGGCATTTCATGTCATCGTCGGTGCGTTGCATTCAACTTTTCATTTCGTGACGCACATCATAGTTTTCGCGGTGGGGATGTATCTGCTCTTCCGCCCAAACGCAAACACGTATTTTCGCGCCGGCGAAAATGGTTGAAACACTATCCACAGCTTACCCAGATTCAAATCTTAAGTTTTGGGCCGCAGTCTCGAGGTCTGGGAATTGATATCAGCCTTACCATTTAAATCCTGATGGCAATCTATCGAATCTGCGTAATCTGTGGATCGCTTTGGGCCATCGCGAGAAAGTCTTTCAATTAACAGAACGGGAGATGTAATGAGGAGTTATCGAAAAGAACTTTGGTTCAATGTGCCGGGCCGGCGGGCCTTCATCAACATCACTCCACAAGTCGAAGAATGCCTGCGGGAGAGCGAAGTTGTTGAGGGGTTAGTGCTGGTCAATGCCATGCACATCACCGCGTCCGTCTTCATTAACGACGACGAAAGTGGCTTGCATCAGGATTATGAAACCTGGCTGGAACAAATCGCGCCGCATGAGCCGGTTAACCACTATCACCACAATAAGACCGGAGAGGACAATGCCGACGCTCACATCAAGAGACAGATCATGGGACGTGAAGTCGTTGTTGCTGTTACTCAGCGGCGGTTAGACTTTGGCCCCTGGGAGCAGATTTTCTATGGCGAGTTTGATGGGGGACGAAAAAAACGGGTGCTGGTGAAGATTATCGGTGAGTAACGAGGTCAGAACCGGGTGGCGTTTAGCGCATCAGGCCGAATGGTATTTAACCAGTTACCCGGTCGCTACCGCTCCCGGTTCTGACATTCTTAACCCTTAAACAGTGATTCCAGATCCTTCGAAGCGCGATCGACCGCACGCTGCGCTTCTTCAACCGCCTTTCGCGCGCGTTCCATTTCAGTTGTGCTCCTTTGCGCGCGGAGAGCCGCGTCAACTGACGCAGTACTCGCCAACTTGAAACGTTGTTCTGCCTCACGCTTCTGCTTCTCAGCCTGCTTCGCTTCAGCCTCGGCTTTCTTTTGGGCGGTCTCCATACCTTGCGCCTTGACGCGCGCGGCAACCAGCAATTTCTTTGCTTCCTGGACTGATGCTTTGGCGGCCGCCAGTTTTGCCTGCCGCGCCTCTTTGACATGATTTTTGTTGTCAGCAGGTTTTGATTTTGACGCCGGCTTTACGGCGACAACGGGCTTGGCCGGCCGAGTGATCTGAGCTGCCGGTTCCATTCGTCTGGAACTGGTCGCGCCAACGGCAGCAAATCCCGCAAGCGAGTCGAAGCCGGGAGGATCGATGTCTTTGGTCAATCGTCCCGCAGACAGACCGTCGGGCAAAGACGCGTATGCCGACATGGCCTCGAGGGTCGTGGCAATTCGTCGAATCATATCGAGCGAGGGATTGGCGCCCGCGTCGCGCATCAAGTCTTCAGCCAAATCGGAGAGTTGCGAAAGCACTTCCCGGCGCGCGTCGAGTGCGTCACGCATGTCAGCAACCTTGCCGGCGGTCTGGGCGCGCCGAATTTCATCGCCAGTCGCAATCAGGCGATCGAATAGCGTTCGGTGCTGCCAGTGAAGTTGATTGACAACCCAGGCTGAGACAGAAGGTTTAGTGAGGGTTTTTACCCGGTCAGCTTCGCTCGCGCGTCCTTCCTGCTTTAAGCGAACCGCAAGAATCTTGCGAGCTTGGATAAAATCCGCGAGAGAGGTCTGGAAAAGTGTGTCGATGTCATCTTCCACATTACTCTTCGCTTTGCCGGAGATGGCGCGCAGGTTCGTTTCTTTTTGGTTCTTCGTCGCCATTCGCGTTCAGTCTCTCAACGAGTCGGCGGAGCCGACGGCAGCATAAAGCCCGGGGCGCAGCGAGCAAACGCCGGGATCTTTGGAACGATGCCTCTGTTGAGACCGCGAAGCGGACGACAGCCCGAGGCCGGAAATCTTGCCGGCGGGCTTTCGTCCACTTCGCGGACGCAACGGATTTTTTCTTTGTTGGGCCTCCCGGGTTTCGCTTCGCTCACCCCGGGCTTTATGCTGCCGTCGGCTGCGCCGACTCGTTGCTGGATTCAAGCCACAATTTGTGGCAAGCATGGCGGGAAACATTAAAGCTCGCTTACATTCCTTCGCTGTAAGCGTCACTGAGCTTGCGGAAGTGATAGCCGACGGCCGCCAGTCTCAGTGAATCAGCAAAATGCTCGCGATGTCTGATTAAAGAATGAGTGAAGAAGCGCCAGAACTCCACCCGCTCGCGATCGAGAATTCCCAATCGGAACACGATTCGCGAGAATGAGACGATGCCTCGAAAAACTCCGTAATGGTCTTTTCCGGAAAATCTCTCCGCGGTGCGCTTCATCGACAGCCGGACACGATCATAGTATTCCTTCGGGCTGTAAATAGTTCGCATCAGCGATTGATAACCCTGGACCAATACCGCGGGGTCCATGCGCGTCTTGAAATTAAGGGTGCAAACTGTGTTATTGCCTGAAGCGTCTTCGCCCAACAGGCGCCCTTCGCGCTCGAGCCGCTTCCACAGTTGTGTGTCGGGCAGCGCGTTCAGCAATCCCACCATTGCCAGCGGTATCGCGCTGTTGCGAATAAAATCGATTTGGCGTTCAAAGATGTCCACCGGATCATTATCAAACCCGAGAATGAAACCGGCCATCACTTCGATTCCGTAACTCTGGATGACCTTCACGGAGTCGAGGAGGTTCCCCCGATTCTGTGACTTCTGCGCTTCATGGAGGCTTTCCTCAACCGGCGTTTCGATGCCGATAAACACGCGCCGAAAACCGGCTTCACGCATGCTTTCGAGGAGCGCTTCATCATCGGCCAGATTGATGCTTGATTCGGTGATCAAGGTGAATGGGTAGCCGTTTGCTTTCTGCCACTTCGCTATTTCCGGCAGCAGCTTGCGCACGTTTTTCTTATTGCCGATAAAGTTATCATCGACAATGAACAACGTTCCGCGCCATCCCAAATCGCGCAGTGCATCGAACTCGGCGATGACTTGTTGATTGCTCTTGGTCCGGGGCACGCGTCCGTAAATCTCGATGATGTCGCAGAATTCACATGAGAAAGGACAGCCGCGCGAATACTGTACCGACATGGCGCTGTAGCGTTTCATGTTGGCCAAACCAAAATCGGCGATCGGCGTAAGCGCCAGCGCCGGACGCTCAGGCGCCTGATAGACTGCTTTGGCCTCCCCACGCGCCAGGTCAGCAATAAACTCGGGCAAGGTGGTCTCAGCCTCGCCGCGGAAGAGATGATCAGCCGGCGGCAATTCTTCACGTGTGCTAGTCACGTAGGGTCCACCCAGCACGACCCGTTTGCCCAGGGCTTTGCACCGCTTCACTACATCTCTGAGCGATTCTTTTTGCACCAGCATCGCGGTGGCAAATACCATGTCCGCCCACTTGATGTCTGACTCTTTCAGGCGCTCCACATTCAAATCAACCAGTCGCCGTTCCCAGCTCTCAGGCAAAAGGGACGAAACGGTAAGCAGACCGAGTGGCGGAAAGGCGCATCGCTTACCTTCGAACGGCAGCGCGTGGCGAAAACTCCAGTACGTGTCGGGAAATTCGGGGTTAACTAATAAAACTCTCATTGTGTCTCCTGCCTAGTCCTTTACCTTCTCGCCAATCTGCAACCATAAACCTGGAGTGGGATTTTCGATGCCCGTGAAGGCTGCTAGCTTACATCATTCAGGATGAATGTTGAATTATATTTGTGAGACACGAGCGTGAAAGTGACTGAAAAACGTGAATCAAAGTCCTTTAGCTAAAAGTTCCCTGGGACGCAAACAATGCGTCGGAGAGGAAATTCTTGTTTGCCGATTCCTGTTCACACCTCTCAAATTCCCGCCGGACTTCACGGGCCGCATTCCCGTATTGGTTAGTTGCTTGCCTTGTTCTTATGAGCCGACGCGCAGCCTCAATTGTTTCAAATCCATCCCCTCGGCAGAGCTGCGCGGATAAATCAAAGAGAATTACTTCAAGCTAAACCCTCACTTCGACTCCCACGCGGGAAGGGCAAAAAACCGACAGCAAACCAAGCAAAGTCAATACGATAGAGAAATCTGACACAATTGAATCAAGGTTCCGCCAGTCGCTATTTGTATCTTGTCCTAACGCTACCTGTGCGGCGCAACTTGCAATCTTCTCAGCACTTAGGGCATTATGCCCGTGGTTAATCCTTCTCTCGCGCATCAACGGTGATGCGCCCCGCGCATAAGTCGATTAGCGCCGGCGTTTGGATAGTTCGAGAGCAGGCCCTGTTTCAACACTTCGAAGCCGCTCTTTATTTAGAGCATCCGAACCTGGTCCTTCGACCGCTACCGTTTCGCCGAAGACAATCCGATTCGCCGCTTCTTTTCATTCCCAAGAGGGGAAAGGTAAATCTATGTCAACGAAACTATATGTAGGCAATCTCGCTTTCCAAACTACCAGTGAGGAACTGCAGGATCTGTTTTCTCAGGCCGGCACGGTTGAATCCGCCAGTGTGGTGGAAGACCGCATGACTGGCCGTTCACGGGGCTTCGCCTTCGTCGAAATGGCCACTAAAGAAGAGGCCGCTTCAGCCATTGAACAACTGAATGGCAAAGAAGTCGGAGGCCGCGCGTTGAAAGTCAACGAGGCCAAACCACGCGAGAATCGCGGCGGCGGCGGCGGTCGTGGCTTTGGCGGCGGTGGCGGTCGCGGCGGTTACGGTGGAAACCGTGGCGGCGGCGGTGGCGGTCGTGGCGGTAACTATGGTGGTGGCAATCGCGAGCCGCGCTGGTAAGCGGACATTGTGCCAGGCTTCCGGTCTTCGTCGAATGGCGAAGACCGGCGCCGGGCAAAACAGACGCGATTTGCTCCCTGGTGGGCCCGCGCATTACAAAGAAGGAACTTAATGAATTTTTCTCAATTGGGACTGGCCGCCTCACAAGTGCGTGCCTGCGAATCCCTCGGATACAAAAATCCGACCCCGATACAAACTAAAGCTATACCGATCATCCTGAGCGGCAACGATCTGATAGGCTGTGCCGAAACCGGCACGGGCAAGACGGCCGCTTTCTTACTCCCGATCATTCAGAAACTGAGCGAACAAACCCGCCCGGGAGTGCGCGTGCTGGTGCTTGCGCCCACACGTGAACTGGCGTTGCAGATTCAACAGAACTACACGGAACTGAACCATACGAAATCGAATCGCAGTGTCATCGTAATGGGCGGGACGAACATCCGAACGCAAATCGCCGACTTGAAACGAGGGGCCGGCGTGGTGATTGCGACGCCCGGCCGCTTGCTCGATTTAGTCGAGCGCGGCGCAATTAATCTTTCGCAAGTTCAGGTGCTCGTGCTCGATGAAGCAGACCGCATGCTGGACATGGGTTTTCTGCCGGCGATTCGGCGAATCCTGGCAATCTTGCCACAGCAGCGTCAGACTCTTTTATTCTCGGCCACTATGTCGTCTGAGATCGAGCAGCTGGCGCGCTCGACCATGCAGCAACCAAGACTCGTCGAAGTAAGTCCCCGCGGAACGGCGGCGGCTACGATTGAGCAAACCGCATATTTGGTGGCGCTCGAATCCAAGACGGCGCTCTTGTTGGCACTGCTGGAAAAAGAAAGCCACAGGTTCGAACGGGTCCTGATCTTTACCCGTACGCGACGAGGGGCTGAGCGCATCTCGCATATTCTCAAGGCACGAGATCATTGTGTGAATCGGATTCACGCGGATCGAACGCAGGGACAACGCGAAGCCGCGTTACGCGATTTTCGTAATGGGCGCACGCGGGTGCTGGTCGCAACTGACATCGCCGCGCGTGGATTGGATGTAGATGCGGTTTCACACGTGATCAACTATGACGTCCCCGTCGCACCGGAAGATTACGTGCATCGCGTGGGTCGCACCGGCAGGGCCGGAAACCAGGGCACCGCGATCAGCATTGTGGCGCCCGTCGATGAATTATCGATGCGCGCAATCGAACGACTGACGGGCCAAACGGTAAAACGCGTAGTGCCCGAAGGTTTTGGCGGGTTTCAGCCGGTGACGACGAGCAAACCGGCATTGGCATCAATGGCGCGACCGCAAATGCGTTCGGTCCGTTCATTTCGGCCCCGCCGCGGACGATAAACGAAGATAAAAGCAGACCGCTTGCCTTAGCGGCTTAAATCATAAAAGGAGCAAACACTATGGAAGAAACTCGAACATTAAAAGTTGGCGATCGCGTCGAGCAAATGTGCGTGAAGTGCAATGAAGACCGCGGTCACGTAGTCGCCTCGGTAACAAAAACCGGCAGGGTCACGCGCGTGAGCTGTCCGATTTGCGGATCGCGAGTTCCGTATCAAGCGGGCACGACTCGCCGCGCTTCTGCTAAAGCCGGCGCCCCGTACGACCGAACGCGGACCTATCGCAAGGGGCAGACCCTCGCCCATCCAACTTTTGGTGAGGGCGAAGTAACGGCGATAATCGAACCGCAAAAGATGGACGTGTTGTTTGCCGACCGAATGCGGCGACTCATCCATGGTCACGCCTAAGCCGCGATTGAAGCCAGAGCCGTTAGTGCGGTCGGGCAGGCTTTGACGTTGTCATTGCCGATTCGGCATTAGCACGGTGAGTGTCAAAACTGGCGGCGTCGCCGATTGGCCTTGCTCTGGTTTCATTTTGGCGCTGTGGGTTTGTCTTCAAAGTAATCCAGGATGAACGGGCTGCGAGTGTACACGAACAGTGCGACGACCGAGACACGTGGTGGCTGCCTCGTGTTTTATAGCCGTCGCGAAGATGGACCCTATTATCGTTGGTCGTACAACGACCAGGAGTCCCAATGGCAGGTTGGGCGTGTTTTAAGATCCGGTGTGTCTGCGAGAATGCTCGCGCTCGAGACCTGGAAGACGGTTCCGGAGCGATTGCGGCGCAGCATCATAGAACATTACGAAGATTGATTCCCGAAGAGAAGGAGATTTCTATTGGCCAAAGACGACTTGATTCCCGCGGAGGGCACGATTATTGACAAGCAGCCCAACGCATTCTTCAAGGTGCAGCTCGACAACAGCACTCACGTGGTCCTCGCCGCCATTTCAGGCAAGATGCGCAAACACCGCATCCGCATTCTTGTCGGTGATCGCGTTAGTGTCGAGATGTCGCCCTACGACCTCACGCGTGGCCGCATCACTTACCGTTACCGGTGACGCGACAAAAAATCAACTAACAGTCAGCTCCTAACCATGCTCTGCTTGACCCATGCTCCGGGGCTTTGTTATAAAAATCTCTCCTGCCGGAGACGAAGATTCTCAGGTAGCCGCCATTATTCCGCAGTAGCTCAATGGCAGAGCATTCGGCTGTTAACCGAAGGGTTGTAGGTTCGAGTCCTACCTGCGGAGCCATTTCCCTTGTAATTCCTGTACACCCAGCGGTCTCCTTCAATCTAAACGTTCATCATTCCCCGCTACTTCATGAAGAAGAGGCCGGAAAACAAAATCGCCAGACACGAAGCGCCGATTACAACATAGAGGATCTTTTTTGGCGTCTGCATAAGAAAGGATTCGCCAGGATCCGATGGGTTGTAATGGACGATCACGTCTTCGGGAAATTCCTCGGCTCTTTTCCGGGCCCACGCCTCAGTGTTATGAACTGGTTGCTGAATTTTATTTGGATGGATGCGATCGTTGATGAAGTCTCTGCCGCTCACTTGATAGATGTATCTGACCAGGGGGGCGTGCCGGAAGGCCGGCGGTCCTGAGGCGTAGTTTGGCGTGAACGTGTCGCGTTTGATCACGCGACCGTTCGTAGTGGGCCAACGATCGAGCGCCGCCCGCGCCTTCAAAGCCCAGAGAGCAGTCCAGAGACCGACGATGCCTATCAGCAGGCAGAATGCTCCGGCGATAATCGACTCCATAAACGGCCAGATATTACTACCGGGGCAGGGCCACCAACCGCACCCCAATGTCTTTCCCGATATGGCGGGACACGGCCGCGCTTTAGGTTCCTGAAACTCAGCGCGTAAGCGGCCGATGCGCCGGTATAACGGCAGGAGCTTAACCGGCGCGAAAGTGGCTTTACTCGACAGAACGGGCAGCGCTTGTCACCCGGGTGCCACGATCCCCGTGCTCTGACCGATTGTTGATAAAGCTGCCCGGCGCGTGAATTTTCGCAAGCTACTTCTTTAGCTCACAAGGTTCGAGACTTACGCTCTTATATTCGCCGTCCGTGTTTGATGAACTGATTTTTCCTTTGACCTCGAGGGTTTTAGTGAATACATCAGCGGACTTAACTCCCTGTAGAGCACAACTAATGGCTCTCTTGTTGGTTGACGTCTGCTCATCTGTCATCGTCAGAATCAGGTGGCTTTCCGAACCGGAACTTCCCGAAACGTATCCGGCCACGGCGACTTCTTTGCCCTTCCAGGCGTCCTTATCCGCCGCAAGACTGTTAACGAGGTCGCTAACCTTAATAGCTTTGTCGGGATTGACATCGCCAGGCTGCAAAATATTTTTGGCAGATGGATCTTTTTTGGCAGGTGCGTTGTTTGTATTGTCGGTTGTCTTTCCGCAGCCTCCAAACGCGAAAATTCCAAAAACAGCAAACGTTAGTAAGAATGGCTTTTTCATTTGTCCTCCTGATTTTTATCTGGAATTGTTTTCGGGCTACATTTGGGCTGTAAGTTGATGCGCCGCACAGAACAGGACCGCACCAGCAGATAGAGTTTGATGATTTTTGGCGCCGTCAAAATCAAAGGCGCAATGATGTCTCTCTTTTCCGTCGCGTCGGGAGCAGGATGAAAACCGCCAAAGTTAAGTAAGCGCGTCACGAACCAACAATTCGATCCGAGATGTGTGGGGGGGGTATTTAATTGAAGTTCACTGACGCATGGTGCGAAGGGCCGCCGTAAGTAAGCAGCTCCCGTCGGCGCACGAACCGCGCTTACAGGTGAGATAGTGGGACTGAAAAACCAGTTCGCACCTTCGTGATTTGTCGGCGCTGGAACAAGGACAGACATACGTGCCCATGATCTTATTCGTGTGGACATTGACCACATCGACAGAGTTCGTGCGGTCGATGAACTCGTAGCCGGGTTTCGGAGTCGCCTCATTGTGGTGCAATTCACTGCCGGGCACTGCCACTGGCGGGTCCTCGGCGGCCGGCCCTGTTCTAGCGGCCTTCACCACCGTTAGGGTGACCACGGCCAAAAGCAAGAGGCCCAAACTCGGTGCTACCGCTTTTTTCATTACTTCACCCTTCCTGTCCCAATACTCAATCCTTCGCCAGGCACACGCAACTATGGGTTTTGGGATTACAGCTCATGCCATTGCTGCCGCCAAAGCACAAACCCGATCGATCCAAATCGTTGCAGTCCTTGTAACCCTTGCAACCCCACGTTGGTCCATCGCGCTTTGCGCCGGAAACGCCACTCCGATCAATTTGATTAAAGCCGCCGGCATCTCCAGCTTTCTGGCCAAACACCCGTACGCTCATGTCGCTAAAGGCCCCGAGGAGGATTGGATCGTTCGGCGTTCCGAGCGCTTTTACCAGGTTGCTCACGGATCTTTCGCCGGCAGAAGTGCGAAGGTGCACCCGGCTGTAATCAATGCCGGGAGCGAGTTGATAGACCATGCCTTTCCCCGGCTCAATCAAAAAGGGTTTGGAGGCGGACTGTTGAGCTATTTTTTCCGCAGTCACTTCGCACAGGCAGTCTTTGCATGCGCAGTCGTGGTTTGAAGTCTTTTGGGCCACGCTCATGCCGAGAGCCAACCCTACTAGCGTTAACGCCAAGATGAATTTTTTCATGATTGCATCCTTGTGTTGTAAACAGTTTCGAGACTTCCATTCACTACAGGACGTGTGAATAAGACATTTCGTTTAGGCTTACCAGCCACGCTTAAGCCGATCACTTTGCGGGCCCGCTGCAAGTGCAATAGGGTGTCGGATCAGCCGGGTCATCGGGAAAGCTACAACTCCAGTAGTCACAACCCACTTTCATGACGGCTAAACCGATACAGTCTCGCCATCCGCTGCAGTGGCAATCAGTTTTCTTGCCCCCGGCGCAATTAACAAAGCCAGCAGTCTTACCACCGGGTGCCCGACGGGCGCCCGGCTCAAGCACCTCCTGACGCATGTCGCTCGCCCTGCCGAGGAACGATCTGCCAGTTCGCCCAGCGCCACGCATAAGATCAGTGATCGTCACCTCACTTTGATAAGTACGCACCCTGAGACGGTTAAAATCGACACCCGCAGCCAATTCGTAAATCGTGCCTGTCTGACTTAGATCTAAGATGTACGGCTTGCCTGGTGGCTGGTTTGCAATCGACTGCGCGGTAACTTGAATTCTCTTGATTTCCACTTGCGCGGCGCCAAAGCTGAAGGTCAAGCCAAGTAACAGCGGTAGCAATGCCACGGCTACTCTTTTCATGTTCGATCCTTTCCGCTGAAATCGATTACGATCCTTTACATCCCGTTAAGACATTTCGGGAAAAACATTTCAGGTGAGCGGATTAACCGCAGAGGACTCAGTGGCAGATTAAGTTCCAGCCGCGGAAAAGAGGCTTTGCGCCGGGTGAGAATTGCTTATTGTTTTCCGTCGATGCTGGCCCAGTCACCAGCTTGAATGAAGTTGGCCCAGTAGAAGGGATGAAGGTTAGCGTTCTTTTTGAGCATCTCGAGCTGGACTTGTCGCAGCGCTTCGCCCCGGCCCATGCCTTGCTTTAGGTTTTGGTAATAGTGGGTCATCAACTGACGGGTGGTGTAATCACTAATAGGCCAAAGACTCATAACCAGTGATTCGGCGCCGGCCAATACAAAAGAGCGCCGCAGCCCGTAAACGCCTTCGCCGTTTCGCACTTCACCCACGCCGGTATCGCAGGCCGACAGCACGACCAGCTTGGTCCCCCAAAGATTCAGCCCTGAGGCTTCGAGCGCAGTCAGGATTCCATCATCGTTGCCGCTGGTGCGTAAGTTAGCGCCAGATAACGCCAGTCCCGAGCGAAGCAAAGGGTTGTCATTTCGGGCGTCAGTGTCCTGGAGAAAGAAGCCGTGGGTAGCGATATGAAGGATGCGCGGCGCGACCACTTGCTTAAGCGCGGTTTCAGTTGCCTGGGTGTCACTCAAGACCATTGATTCCGGAAAGAGGGCGTGGATTGCTTGCGCTTCCAGTGCGGTGCCGCCCAGCGGCGTGAAATAGATCGCCGCGAGATTCTTCGCGGTGACCATCTTATTTAGCTTGCCGCGGTGGGCCCGAGCGTTTGCTCCGGAATCGGTCTCCGGCAAAATACCAGGCGCAGGTTCACCGAACGATGGATTGGCAATCACCAACGATTTGCTCTTGCTCTCGCGCACCACTTGCATACGCAAAAGATCGCGCCCGCTGGTCAGATAAGTGAAATTGTATCGCTGGATCAAGTACCGGCCTTCCTCATCGATCAACGCCTGAAACGGAAGCAGGTTCAATTCGCCGTCGGGAGAGATGAGCAGATGCGTCGAGTTACCTAGCCAGCCACGAATCGGCTGCATGAGTTTCGCATCAAGCGCACGCGCGAGTTGCCGGGTGTCCTTTTGTTGCGGATCGCGTAACGCCTCACGCAAAGCTGCAACGTCGGCATCAATTTCCTGCGCCGGACCGATTTCTGCTGAACGGACGTCAACTTGATTGCGAACGACATAAGCGACATACCGAGGATTGCCGTACGCCTTTTGATTATTCGGCGCCCTGGGATCGAAGGGACGATAGACCGCGAACTCGAGCAGCGCGGCATTCTCCGGGATCGCCGCCTGAACCGCCGCAAGTGAGATCGATTTTGAATGCTCGTAAAACCCCGCGCTGTGTCTGCTGATTTCTTCGTCAAGCTTTTCCTGCCGATCCTCGAGCGTCCTGATTTGTTTTTGATATTCGTCAGTGGTCACTTTCTGGGGTCCATTCAAAACCAGCTTCGCCAGGTTTGCGGTAACCTGGCTCGACGCGTCGAAAAGCTGCTGGTCTTCGGGCCGCGACCGTTGACGAAGCGAAGCGATGTTTGCGGCGACGGCGTCTTGAACGCGCCCTTTTTGCTGCAGGACTGTCGTCACGGCCAGATTTCGCGCAGTTGAATCGTTAGGCAGGAATTTGCTCTGCAGAGAAATATTTCGGTCTAACCGCGCAGCCGCGTTGTAAAGAAACGCCAGCTTCTCGCGTTCGGAACCGACGGCGAGATTTAACACTAGGTAACGCTCCTCAAGCTCACTCGCGCGTAATTGCCATTTCAGTGCCTCGTTGTGCTCACCATGTGACGCATAACACCGCGCTATGCCAAACAAAGTGTCGAGCACTGCCGGTTGGCCCATCGCAGCTTTCTGTTCATGAATCGAAAGCGCCCGCCGGTACAAGCCTTCGCCTTTCACGTAATCCCCGGCGGTGCAGTAGACCATCGCCAGATCATTCAGGTATCTGCTAACTTCCGTATGCTCCGGCCCAAGTCCTTTCTCGATTAGGTCCACCGCCTTTTGAAACATCAATTCTGCTCTTGCATAGTCACCCGCGTCATAGGCAACGTGTCCCAGGTGCGTGTATGAAGGCGCGAGATGAAAATGATCCGGGCCCAAAAGCTTTTCCCATACAACCCGCGCCCGCTCGTAATACGCTTCAGCACTTTGGTAATCGCCTTTTGCGTGATTAATACTCCCAAGGTTGCTTAGCACAGAGGCTGCCGCCGCAGTGTTAGCCAATTGTGCCGACTCGTAAATGCTCAGCGCTCGCTGATTCGTTTCTTCAGCCTTGACATAATCGCCCTTCGCTAGATAAAGCCCGCCAAGCTCAGCGAGCTCGCGTGCCAGGCGAGCATGACTTGCGCCCAGCACTTTCTCAAATATCTTCAGCGCCCGCAGTTTGATCGGCTCCGCGCCGGCATAATCACCCGTTGCCATGTAGTTGCTTCCCAAAAACGCCAGCGTCTCGCCAACGAGAAGGTCGTCGGCCCCCAAAATCTTTTCCCGTATCGCGAGTGACTGCATTAGCCGTGATCGAGCCTCGAGATATCGGGCCTCTCGATTTAGCCGACCAGACTCCGCGAATGAGTCGCGTGCTTGCTGCAAGGCGCGGTCACTGTCGGTGGCGGCCCGAAGTTCCGCAAGCCGGATTTCATAGTGACCGGCGGGAGCTTTAGCACCGGCGTAAACAGTGGGTCGATAAATTCCGGATGACTCAGCCATCCACGAGATCGTCAGATCTGATTGGTCGCCAAAAGGCTGAAACGGTCGAATTATCTGGCCGTCCGGCAGTTGAAAATCCACGCCCACGGCGATGTCCTTCGGTTTGACTTCGATTTTGATGTACTGACCTGCGGTAAGCGGAATCTGGTAAATGTGTTTCTGACCACCCGCGAGTTCACGCGCAATCGGCTGGTCCACCTCAAGAATCGGGACGTCCTTAGCGGACGAAGTTTTATCAGGAATTTGGGCTTGAAGGTGCTGAGAGAGTTGCAGTCCGACGGCCGCGATCACGAACGCAAACAAACAACTCCTTATCGGAATCGAAAGATTAAGTTTAAAGCAGCGGACCATCGGCTTGAACATAGCATTCGCGCGCCGGAAGATTTGCGATTGGACTATCATTTCACAACTCGGAACGGATAATCACTTACCATTTCGCGCGTGCCATCCGGTGCGAGCCCAAAGACACGCAGGTTGTAACTCCGCGGCTTCAGCAGTCCAGCTGGAATTGAGACGCTGAGCGTTTGGTGATCGCCTTTCACTCCTGGTTTCAGCGGGACGCTGGTCCAGGCGGCTTGCGGGTTGGAAGAATCGATTAGCTCGACCCGATAAGTAGAATAATCATTGGGTTCAAGCTCCAGATGGGCGACCATTGAGTTGGTCGTGGGCTCAATTGTCACGATGGGAATTTGTCTCGCGCTTCGTAATTGCGGCGTTAAGAAAAGTGTCGCAACTAAGCCGCTTTCAGGCCCTTTCTGCGGTTGGGCGCGAGACTGCTGCGCGCGCAATTGCGCCAGCTCCTGTTCCTTTTGCTGCGCCGCATCACGCTGACTGTCGAGTTGAGATTGCAATTCCTGTGCGCGACGCGCGAGCCGCTTTTCTCTTGCTTCGGTGTCCGCAGCCTGGCGGCGCAGCCTACTGTTTTCGAACGCCAGCCAACCGGCGATCAAAACCAGCCCGATCGTCGCGACGGCAGTCGCCCATTGAAAAACTGGAAGCGCAAACCATCCCGCCAGCCGGCTACGCTGCGAGGTCCCGGCGACGGGCACCCACGGCGTTTCCGGTTCAAGAGAATTGCGTAGCGCCATTGCGAACTTAACCCGGTCGCGCCGTTTGGCCGACGACAAATAGTGAGCCTTAAATCTTTTGAGAGTTTCGCCGCGCAATTGTTCACGCACGTATCCATCAACGAGCTCGTTTTCAACGTCAATCAAAGTTGCCGCGAATTGATCATCGGTGATGGCCAACTCGTCGAGACGTTCGATTTCCGCCTCAGGTAACGCCCCGAGAAGATATTGATTCAACACTTGTGGATCGTTATCGATTTCGCTCATACGCAGGTGCGCAGCAAGTCCGTCAGCCAGAGCCTTCCATTTGATTAAGCGGAATTTGCAGAAGCATTTCGGCCATCCAAACATTCCCGCGCGCATTTTTCGAGTTTCTCGCGAATACGGCAGGCGCGAATGCTGAGCGCGTTGATCGTAATCCCCAGACTTTCCGCGAGTGCGCGGCGATTATCGATCTTCGTTCGCTCCTGCCCCACGTAATAACGTGTAATGATTTGGCGGGGCATTGATTCCAGTTGTTCAAGGCACGTATCCAGGCATCTGTGCCGTGCTTCTTTTTCGGCGGCGGCTTCATCCAACAAGACATTTTCATAATCGTGGATTTGTTGCATTTCCACGACCGCCTGGTTGTTGCGTTTCGCTTCGCGCAAATGTTCCATGAACACAAATCGGGCCGTTATATAGCAGTAGCGAGCCGGCGACTCGCTCTCGATGACATCCTCTTCTTCCAATCTGCGGGCCACACGCTCCAGGGTCTCATCCGCAAGGTCATCAGATGCAATACAATTCTTACGATCAAAATACGCTACCAATCGCTCGCGCATTTCAAGGTACCGTCGTCCGGCAGAGTTGTCTCCACTATCGAGCCAATTAAGCAGACGCTGAAAGACCTCGGGCTTTGGACGCAGGCTGTTCTTCAATGGATTAGATCGCACAACACGCAACGATGGTCGCGAAGGTAAACACTGGGGACGGTCGAGATTGATGACGATATAACCGAATAGAGTTTCGACGCAACGGCTGGAATATCGATAGGTTGGATCGCAAAAACGAGCGGAGACGCTCTGTACTAGTCAGGTAGCAGTTCTGGCGATTTCTAATCCGAGTTGCAACTCGGCAACCCTGGTTCCGTACGTAACCGCGAAGAGTTGCGAATAGGGTCCAGTGTGGAGAGCCGAAGAATTCGCTCCCCCCGCTCCGCCGTCAAAAAAACACAAAACGGATTCAGCCGTTGACGATCAATATATGCTTCATAGTAATATGTGCCTGTGACACATATTAACACTCGAATACTCGACCGTGAGTTGAAGAAAGGTAGCGCGGAGTTGCTGATCCTCACGCTGGTCGAAACCCGGGCCCGCCACGGCTATGAAATCAGCAAGCTGATAGAGGCGCGCTCTGGCGGCGTCCTGCGCTTCAACGTGGCCTCACTCTATCCACTGCTTTACCGGCTTGAGAAGCGAGGCTGGATTAAGGGCCGTTGGATCGAAAAGGCAGGTGAGCGTCGCCGGCGCTTTTACCGCCTCACGGTTGAAGGTAAGAAGGTGCTGGCGGCCCAGCGTAATACCTGGCAGGAGTTCGTCGAGGCAATTAATCGTATAACGGGAGTCGAAAATGCCTGATTGGAAAAAAGAGGTTAGCCGACGACTGTCGGGGTTGTATCTTGTGCCCGCGCGAGAGTCTGAAATTGTTGAGGAGTTGGCCCAACATCTCGACGACCGTTATCAGGATTTGTTAGCTAATGGCATATCAGGTATCAATGCCGAACGACTAACAATTGCCGAGTTAAGTGACAACGAATTATTCCGCAAGCTTCAGAGGATTGAAGGCAAAACGCCGCCGGAACCGATCGTCATTGGCACTAAGCGCAGGATCAATTTGATTGCCGACATTTGGCAGGACCTGCGCTTCGGCATCCGAATGTTGCTTAAGACACCCGGCTTCACTGCGATCGCGGCCATTACACTCGCACTGGGAATCGGCGCCAGCACTGCGATTTTCAGCGCCGTCTATCCAATTCTGTTCGAGTCGTTACCCTATCCTGATGCCAGTCAAATAGTCACGATTTCGGATGACCTCGGTACCGCCGACGCAAGTGTGGGGATGGCCTTCGGAACCTATCGTGAAATCGTGGAGCGGAGTAAATCATTTTCCGCGATTGCGGTCGTTGGCAGACCATGGCAGCCTGCGATGACTGGATCAGGGGAGCCCGAAAGACTCGAGGGACAGCGCGTGAGCGCGAGTTATTTCCAGGTGCTGGGGGTGTCGCCGGTACTTGGATTGAACTTTAATTCAGCCGATGACCGGCCGAAGGGCCCCAATTTAATCATCATCAGCGAAGCCCTCTGGCAACGCCGCTTTAACGCCGCGAGTGCGATCGTCGGACGCCAGGTCACCCTGAATGGCAACAGCTTTACCGTAATCGGGGTCATGCCCAGAGCGTTTGAGAACGTTTTGTCTCCCAAGACCGAGGTTTGGTCGCTCTTACAATACGACTCTTCACTTCCCAGCTTTAACGGTAGAGAGTGGGGGCGTCACTTACGGATAATTGGCCGGCTGAAATCGGGTGTAGGCCCGGATCAAGCCAGAGCAGAAATCAACACGATCGCGCACACTCCGCTAACCGAATTCCCTCGGCCGCCTCACGCGTCGCTGGAGAGCGGTATGGTTTTGATTTCGCTGCAGGATCAGGTAACGAGAGGTGTAAAACCGGCTCTCATGTCTGTCCTTGGCGCAGTTGCTCTTCTACTCGTGATTGCTTGTGTGAATGTGACTAATCTGCTGCTGGCTCGCGGAGCAAACAGAGGCGGTGAATTTGCAATGCGGATCGCCCTTGGCGCCGAACGCAATCGAATGATCCGGCAACTGCTGACGGAAAGCCTGCTGCTGGCGATGATGGGCTGCGCGCTCGGGCTGCTTCTGGCCAAGTTCGGAGTTCGCATGTTGGTGACGCTGAGCCCCATAGAACTGCCGCGAATGATGGATATGGGAGTCAATCGCATCGTATTCGCTTTCGCGCTCGGAATCACAACACTGATCGGCCTCAGCATTGGACTCATCCCGGCGCTATACGCTTCTCGAGACCTGAATATCAGACTACAACAAAACTCGCGGCGCATGGCCGGTGGGCACCAATGGCTGCGCCGCGCGCTCGTCATCGGCGAAGTATCTCTCGCGCTCGTGTTACTGGTAAGCGCGGGCTTGTTATATCGCAGCTTGTCGCGTCTGTTTGCGATCGACCCTGGTTTTGACTCGTCTCAACTACTCACCATGCAGGTGCAGGCGTCTGGCAGTCGATTCGACGATGAGACCACTCACCGTTTCTTTGCGCGATCGCTGGACGCCGTCCGCCAACTTCCCGGGGTTTCGGCGGCGGCGTTTAGCAGCCAACTGCCACTGAGCGGCGAACTAGACGACGGTTATGGCGTGCACTTCAAGTCGAGTGTTACTGACAATGCCGAGGACAGTCGAGGCGCATTTCGTTATGCGGTGAGTCCAGGCTACCTGGAGACTATGGGCATCCCGCTGCATCGTGGAAGATATTTAAGTGCGAGTGACACGGCCAATACACCGCCCGTCGCTTTGATTAGCGAATCGTTGGCGCGGAGCAAATTTCAAGATCAAGATCCGATCGGTCAGAGCCTGCGCGTCGGGTTAAATGATGGGCCGTGGAGCACCATTGTGGGAGTAGTTGGTGATGTGAGGCAAACGTCGCTGGCGGTGAGTGAAACGAACGCTGTATACATGACGACCGATCAGTGGCGACTCTTCGCGGATCGAGCGTTGTGGTTGATCGTTCGCGCCCGTAATGAACCAACCCAACTTGTTCCTGAGATCAGAAGAGCCATCTGGTCGGTTGACAAGGATCAACCAATCATTCGGGTTGCCACTATGGACCAACGTCTCGCAGCCTCCGCCGCTGAACGCCGTTTCGCGTTAATCTTGTTCGAGGTATTCGGCTTTGTGGCCGTCGTGCTGGTAGCGGTTGGTCTCTACGGCGTCCTTTCCAGCAGCGTCGCCGAACGCACTCGCGAGATTGGAGTACGGCTGGCACTTGGCGCACAAAGGCGGGACGTGCTTTATCTCATTCTGCGGCAGGGTCTGACCCTGACCCTCACGGGCGTGGGTGTTGGATTGTTGGCGTCGTGGGCGGTAACGCGCTTACTAACGACGCTCCTCTATGGCGTGAGCACAATTGATCCACTGGTGTTCGGCAGTGTCGCCCTATTATTGACGCTGATCGCCTTGTTAGCCTGTTACGTTCCGGCGCAGAGAGCTATGAAGGTTGATCCGTTAGTGATCCTACGCTACGAATAGCAAAACCTGGTAATGCGAAAGTGCGGGTAGCGCGCTATTTTGAAACGCCAGTTGCGCAAGATGCAGCAGCTTCGAGCACGCCCGAGCGCGAGCGAGGGGATCAGAAACTCAACTACATAAACTCGATTCCTCGATCCCCTCGCTACGCTCGGAGTACCAAAAAGTGCGCTTACGATCGCAAGCACAAGTCCAGTGGCCGACTCCTGATGCATGGCCGTTTAGTTTGCTCCGCGCTCGCCAAGTTCTATATTGAGCAGGCAGAACGCTCTGCGACCGAATGTCACGTGGCCTTACGTCCGTACGGTGCCCGGTCGCGATCCAGTCCAACGCTTAAACGCGCGCGAGAACGAAGCGGGATCTGAAAAGCCGACCAAATAGGCGGTCTCCGCCACAGACTTTTTCTCCTTCAAGCACCTTAGCGCTAAGGTTTGACGCAACTCATCTAAGACCTGCTCGAAGGTTACGCCCTCGGTTTTCAGCCTGCGAAAAAGCGTCTGCCGGCTGACGCCGAGCTTATCCGCAATACAATCCATGCTCGCTTTGCCGGTGTGCAGCATTGGCAACAACAAAATCTCGACGCGGCCTCGGGTGGACTTGGAGTTCTCCAGATTCTTCAGTAGTTCTTCTGCGTGCGTTGTCAGTATCTGGGTGAGATACGGGTTCGTGTCCGGTACCGTGATGTTCAGAAACTCTTCAGGGACCACGATCGCATTCATATGACTTTCGAAGGTCAAGGGTACACCAAAGATGCGATCATATTCGGAACGGTAGCTTGGTTCTTTGTAAGTGAAATGGATTGCTTTGGGAAAGGTTATGTTTGCGAACTGCGGCATACCGGCCTGGATTTGCCGTGCTCCGCAGACGGTACGCGCGAAGGCTGATTCGGTGAGAACTGGATAATCGACATAAACCTTCCAGGTAGATTTCAACGCTACCTCGCCATTTTCGTGGACGATCTCAATTGCGCTCTCTGCTCCGTCGTCTGTATCAAGCGCCAAAGGTAAATATCGGTCTATCTGGCGGTGGGCTGTTTCGATGCTATCAAAGGCCTGGCCGACCAGGCCCGCGATGGACAGGGTCTGACCCTGAACTGCTTCCCCAAAAAGTAGCGATAGCGCAGGTTCATCGCACAATTCGATCCCTGCATCCAACAGCGCCACGTACTTGGCCAACGGAATTCGTTTCTCCTGATCATTGAGATCGGAGAGAGCAATACCCGATCGCTCAATCAGCGCCTGGCGATCAGCGCCCCTCGAGACAGCAAAATCCAAAAATGCTTTGGGATAACCAGCGTTGATAGTGGGGTTAGGCATTTAGCGGAAACTCCCTGCAACCTACAGCCAAGTTTTTGATACGTCGAAACATGTCTATTGGTTTCCGACATCATCAGCCTTGTCGTATTAACAATTGTATTCGTAGCAACCGTTAGTTTGGGACGCAAGCTGACGGCGCTCCAAACAGACTGGTTCACAAATGATCAATTCAAACCGAAGGGAAAAGAAAATGCAGGCCACAGATAAAGTTCAAAATGATTCACCGCGTGATGAATTTCATGACCACCGCATTAAACGGTACTTTAAGAGGTTCGAGACGCGCACGGCGACTCTTTTGCGGGCGCTTCTGATCTGTCTTTTGGTGTCCTTTGGCCACGGGACATCCGTTGCGCAGATGTCGCACCCGCCAAATGCCGCCGCGCAATCAGACGCTCAGAAAGGGTTCGAGAAACTGAAAAGCCTGGCGGGAACCTGGCAGGGCAGCCTCATGGGCATGTCACTCAACGAGACAATTCGGGTGACTTCCAGCGGCAATGCAATTCTTCACGAGGTGACTTCGAGTGCCCGGGCCGACAACCCCATCACGATGTTCTACGTGGAGGGCGACCGTTTGTTTGCGACGCATTATTGTGACGCGGGAAATCGCCCGCGCCTGGAAGGAAAACTATCTCCGGACGGAAAGACAATTGAGTTTAATCTAATCGACATTGCCGGCAACACCCAACATGGTTACATGGGCCATATAGTCTTCACCTTTGTCGATGCCACCCATCACAGCGAGGACGGGTCATGGACGTTCCCGGGTAAACCACCGGTCCAGGTACCGCGTCTTGAATACACGCGCACAAAATGAACTGCCGAAAGTTGCACTCATGGTGTCGGTCCGAATCTCAAACGGTATTCGGGCGAGTTCAGGAAGCCGTGGACCATGGTGCGAAAGTCGCTCGGGTTCGCTCGCAAATAATTCACCCAACTGTTGAATCCCGACGCGTCAGGTGTTCGGTGCAAATACCCGTAGTACTGCGCCGCCACAAATGCATTCAGCGCCTCCAGGTTCTGCACGATTTGATCTGACTGCACAATCGCTCGCAGAACCTGGGCGCGAGTTAGCGCGGACGAGTTCAGTTGATTGATCAGATCATTCGTCGTGAGCGTCACTTTCGCCGGTCCATCAGGATTTGCGGGATCGGGCGTAGTGATGCTGGTCAGGTTGTATCCTTGTCCCTGCGCCCCACTCATCAGAGCATTCACGTACTGCGCGTTGGTCAGTGCGCCGTAAATACCGCCGAACTCCGCGCGCGTCGCGAAGTTCGTCGCATACGCCGCTTTCCTGGCATTCGTCTCTGCAGCAGTCACTCCGGTGACCGAAGCGTTGTCGATTGAGAATTCGACGTAACTTGGCAGTCGATTCAAAGCCACGCGATAGAAATCAGTGACATAGAGGCCTTTGGTCCTGAATTCCGGCGAGCCGAAAAACGATCCCGAAACCGTGATCCGGTCGCAACCGGCAGCTGGCGCATTGGGATTGATATTGAATTGATCCGAGCAGCCATTCAGAATCGGCGACCATGGTTCACCCTGCTCGGGTTCGCGACCAAGGAAATCAAGATAGTGCTGACGCACAAAGAAGGACACGCCGCCAGCAGTCGTCTGGAGCATGGGATTGGGACCGTTCGTGGTTTCATTGTCGGCAATAGTGACCGTCGCCGTTGCAGGTGAGCCAAGCGTGGCGCCGGTAGGATTAGACATCGCCACGCTGAAACTTTCAGGTCCTTCCGCATACGAATCGTCGATGATGGAAACCACAAAGGCCTTCACTGCTTCGCCGGCGGCGAAGGTTAATGTGCCGACAACGGTAGCGAAGTCACAACGGCCATAAGCCTGGCCCTGCACGCTCGCACAGTTTACGGTGAAGGTGTCGGTATCGGTGGTCCGGTATTCGACGGTTGACGAGCCGCTGGTGTCGCCCACGCGATTCACGGTGATGGTGACTTGTCCAACACCTTCGGCAACTGAGAATGATGATGAGCTGAATTGGACCATCGCGGGCGAAAGGTATACTGCAGTCATGGTGTGACTAGTATTCATCGTTACGATCACTGTGGTTTGGGTGTTGTTTGCAAAGTCGGCCCCATCCCTCTGCCACTTCTGAAAGTTACTGCCATTGGCCGTCGCCGGTGCTGTCAACGTCACGTTTACGTTCATGTCATAAGTGCGAATGAACTGCGTGGTCCCGTTCCCTGCCCCGTTGTTGTCTTTCGGACCGACCGTGATTGCGACGCCATTCGCCGGGTTTGAATTCACTGTTAACGTGGTCTGCGGGACGTAAATCGCCGTCAAGGTGTGATTGACGTCCATCGCGACCAGCACAGTTAACTGCGTGTTATTCGGAAAATCGGCGCCGTCCTTCTGCCATTTCTGAAAATTGCTGCCGGCTGTCGCCACGGGCGCCGTCAGGGCCACGACCGTGTTCACATTGTAGGTACGCGTGAATTGCGTCGTCCCGTTGGCCGCGCCGTTGTTGTCATTAGGACTCACAGTAATGCTGACGCCCGTTGCTGGATTCGTTGAAGCTACTGTCAGAGTTTTAGTTGGCGTGAAATAAATCGCCGTCATGGTGTGATCGGTGTCCATCGTGACACTGACGCTTGCTTGCGTATTGTTCGCAAAATCCGCACCGTCCTTCTGCCATTTCTGGAAGGTATTTGCGCCGGCGGTCGACGGCGCCGTCAGGGTCACGGTTGTGTTCACATCATAGTTGCGGGCGAACTGCGTCGTGCCGTTACCGGCGCCGTTGTTGTCGATGGTATTGACGGCAATGCTGACACCACTGGCGGGATTCGTTGACGCCACGGTCAGTGTCCTTGTCGGGATGACGTAGACGGCTTTCATCGTGTGATTGGAATCCATTGTGACGCTCACACTGGTGTTCGCATTGTTCGGAAAATCGGCCCCATCTTTCTGCCACTTCTGGAAGTTATTGCCGGCTGCCGTAGCCGGAGCGGTCAAAGTTACTAAGGTACTTATGTTGTAGATGCGCGTGAATTGAGTTGTGCCCGAACCGGCGTTGTTGTTGTCGTTTGGCGAGACAGTGACGCTGACGCCGCTGCTGGGATTCGCCGAGGCTATGGTCAAGGTTTGCGTGGGCGTGAAATAGATCGCTGTCAGTGTGTGATCGGCATCCATGCTCACACTGACCGTCGTCTGCGTGTTGTTGGGAAAATCGGCCCCATCCATCTGCCATTTCTGAAAACTGTTGAAGCCGGCAGTTGCCGGAGCCGTGAGATTCACCGGCGTATTCACATCGTAGGTGCGCGTGAATTGTGTCGCTCCACCACCGGCGCCGTTATTGTCATTCGGAGTGACAGCCACGCTTATGCCGTTGGCGGGATTGGTTGAAGCTACCGTCAAAGTCTTCGTGGGCGTGAGATAGATTGCCGTCATGTTGTGATCGGCATCCATGGTGACACTCACTGTGGTCTGGGCATTGTTCGGAAAATCTGACCCATCCTTCTGCCATTTCTGAAAGTTGTTACCGCCTGCCGTAGCCGGAGCGGTCAGCGTCACCGACGTATTTAAACTGTAACTTCGCGCGAATAACGTCGTTCCGGTGCCGGCTCCGTTGACGTCCTGCGGACTGACCGCGATCGAAACTCCACTGGCGGGATTTGTTGAAGCCACCGTTAATAGTGGTGGCGGAGCACAACTATTCAGTGAAATATCCACGCGGCCACCGACACTGCTGGTGACGGCCAGATCGGGCTTACCGTTTAAATCAAAGTCACCGACCACAACCCAATTGGTAGCGCAGCAACTGGCGGAGATATTTATCTTGGCTGCAAATGTTCCATCGCCATTGCCCAAAAGGATCGACGCCTTCGTGTCGCCGTTGGGCGCCGTAACCAAATCCGTTTTTCCGTCAAGGTTAAAATCGCCTGCGGCGATCATGAAGGGTGTCAGGGCTACGCTGAAAGGCGAGCCTGGTGGCGAAGCGAATCCTCCTTTGCCGTTACCAAGCAGAATACTCACGTTATCGGAATTCTGATTGCTCACGGCCACATCCGGCTTACCGTCGCGATCAAAATCACCTACGGTCACCGCGCTGGGCTGTTGGCCAATGCTGATTGGCGACCCGCCGGGCTGGACAAAGCCACCGGCGCCATCACCAAGCAAGATCGTCACGATTCCGCTAAACACATGGTTCGCCACGGCCAGGTCAGGCTTACCATCCAGGTTAAAATCCGCGATCGCCAGAGACTGAGGGATGGCATTCGCTGGGGTAGTCACAATTGAGGCGACGCCTCCGGACCCATTACCCAGCAGCACCTTCACGTTGGCTGAGCTCGAGTTGGCAACCGCGATATCGTCTTTGCCGTCGCGGTTGAAGTCGGTGACAACTACACCGATCGGATGCACACCCACTGCCACGGGCGAGCCCGCGGCCGGACTAAAAACACCGCTGCCATCACCCAGCAATATGCTGACGCTATCTGAACTAAAGTTGGCCACGGCTAAATCGGGATGAGTGTCGTGGTTAAAGTCTCCGACGGCCAGACCCTGAGGAGAAGGACCCGTGGCAAAAGGCGAACCCGTAGCATTTGTAAAAGCGCCATTGCCCTGACCCAACTTAACAGTCACTGAATTGCCAGAGACGTTGGTCACAGCGAGATCCGGTTTCCCGTCACTATTAAAATCCGCGACAACTTCGGGACCCGGCGCCGAGACGGTCAAAGGTGAGCCGGCCGACGGGGTGAATGCGACGCCGTCGCACGGGTGTGCGTTACACGTGTTCAGCTGAACCGACACGCTATTTGCTTTCCAGCACAGTGGGATCCGAAGCTTGGAATTCACGTGACTTGAAGTCGCGGC
>JADMIO010548800.1_pt1 | contig 119327 bp, 108 predicted proteins | sample 8958161 | NCBI WGS metagenome assembly JADMIO01 (sample SAMN16585339, study PRJNA669376) | soil metagenome | isolation source: Crop rotation soil | place: USA: Cullars Rotation, Alabama | collected 2011 | reverse complement strand
GACTTCAAGTCACGTGAATTCCAAGCTTCGGATCCCACTGTGCTGGAAAGATCTCTAAACTGGAAAAAACGATTACAGCTTACGTGTACGAAGCAGTGAAAATTGAGGTGTCAGGAGTGAAAGTAGAATTCAAAAAAACAAAAGAGTTCAAGATGCCTGAAGAATTTCAGTCAAGGCTTAATAAAACTCCTAAACTGAAGAAAGCTTTCGAGTCTTTAACGCCGGGCCGTCAACGCGGGTACTTGCTGTATTTTTCATCTGCAAAGCAGGAAAAGACACGGGTGTCACGGATTGAAAAATATATTCCGCAGATCATGGAAGGTAAAGGATTGGAAGATTAGAACATCACATATAATCAAACACTATGAAAAAGATAACCCCTGAAAAAAGAAACAAAATTATCTACTGGATTTTTACACTCTGGCTGTCGCTGGGAATGGTTTCAACAGGCATTGTTCAATTGATGCAGACGAAAGAAGAAACCGATATGTTCACACATCTGGGTTTTCCTCTTTACCTTCTTACCATCATCGGAATTTGTAAAATGCTTGGAGTCGTAGCCGTTCTTATTCCGCGATTTCCTCTCCTGAAAGAATGGACATATGCAGGATTTTTCTTTCTCATGTCGGGCGCGGTGGTTTCTCACCTGATCATGGGCGACCTGATGAATGAAGTCTTTCCTCCTCTCCTGCTGGTTATCCTTACAATGATTTCGTGGTATTTCAGACCCGCAGACAGGAAGACCGTTTCAAATTATTAAATTAGCACTGACTATAATTCTTCCTCATGGGTAAGGTTGCTGAAATAAAAACGAAAGAGAATGCTGCAAGCGTTGTGGACTTCATCAAAAAAGTTCCCGACGAACAAAAACGAAAAGACAGTTTGGTGATTCTTGAAATAATGAAAAAAGCCTCAGGTGAAAAACCAAAGATGTGGGGAACCTCACTGATCGGTTTTGGAAAATTAAGATATAAAAGTCCGGCTACAGGTAGAGAAGTTGACTGGTTCCGAATCGGTTTTTCTCCAAGGAAACAAAATCTGTCAATTTACCTGGGCCTCGACGTAAAAAAACATGGTCCTTCGCTCAAAATATTGGGGAAGCATAAAACCGGGGTTGGATGCCTGTACATCAATAAGCTTGAAGATGTAGATCTGAAAGTTCTGGAAAAAATGATCCAGGCAACTTTAAAGTCGAGAGTTGAGAGTTGAGAGAAATTGTTACTTCTTAAACTGCAAATTCTAATGTCACACTTAGAAAAATTAATTGGAAGAAAAATTATTGAGATTAAATTGTCAACTGAATCATACTTCCCACTGAATAGCGCAGATGATAAAATTGAACCTCAGATCGTAAATTCAGTATGGATTAATCTCGGAGACTATAAAATTACTATTGTTAATCCAATTAGTATTGAAAATGGACCTTCGGATGTTAATTCATTTTTAAACCAAAAAATTATTGATGTTTCTGCAAATGACAAAGAAGCATGTTTAACCACAGAAAGTGGGCAAAAACTTATAATTGATTTAAGAGATGAATCATATAATGGCCCTGAAGCAATGGTTTTACATGGACCAGACGATTTGATTGTTGTTTGGAACTAAATCAAACCCACAAATTGGGCTATTCCCTCTTAACTCTCTACTCTAAATTTTCAACTTCCCGATTTGTAAAGTTTTAACTAAATAAAACTTTTTATTTCTCTTTTTTGTTATTAGCTTTGCCACACAAAGTACTTTTTATGAAAACAGAAGAAGAATATATAAAGGACCTCTCAGAGATACGGCAGATGATGGAGAAGTCATCCAAGTTCCTGTCACTGGCCGGGTGGTCGGGTATCATGGCCGGCATTTATGCATTGGCAGGTGCATTTTTGATTTACCGGCTTTTCGGGGCAGGCGCGGAAGAAATAGTGAATGCCGATACTTCAAATCCAGGCCTCGCCGGAAGTTTATTTAAGATCATTGCAATTGCATGTATCGTGCTGCTGCTTGCGGTAAGCACATGCATTTATCTCTCTTCTAAAAAAGCAGAAAAAAATCGTGAAATACTTTGGAATGCCACAACGCGCCGGCTGGTTCTGAACATGGCAATCCCTCTTGTAGTGGGAGGAATTTTAATCCTGATACTCGTCGCGAAAGGAATGCCTGAAATGATGGCCCCCCTCACCCTCTTATTTTATGGACTGTCGCTTGTGAATGCAAGCCGGTTTACGTTCGACGAGTTGCGATACATGGGAATTTTTGAAATTGTGCTCGGACTCCTCAGTGCTTCTTATATTAACTTAAGCTTGTTGTTCTGGTCGATTGGATTTGGTCTATTGCATATCATTTATGGCATCTACATGCACTGGAGGTACGAGAGGTGAAAACGATTCTGAATGGATTAAATAAAGCATTTGAAAACAGGATCAGGCTGGGGATTATGTCGGCGCTGGCGGCAAATGATACCCTGGACTTTAATTCCCTGAAGGAATTCCTGGATGTGACTGACGGTAACCTGGCCAGTCACCTGAAAGCATTTGAAAAAGAAAATTATATCAAAGTGAAAAAATCATTCATCGGGCGAAAACCAAACACGCAATACTTTATGACAAAAGCAGGGAAGATAGCTTTTGAAACGCACATCAATGCATTGGAAAATTTAATCAGAAGTCAAAAATGAATACATTTTTTTTGATCGAATACTTTGAAACACAAAGTACTTTTATAAATACAAAAACGATGCTGAATCAAACTTTAATAATCATTAATTCTTAAATCAATTTATCATGACTCAACGGAACATCTCAAATGCAACCCGGAATAATCCGGCTGCATACGCATTGCCAATGATTATCGGCGGTACAATTGCATTCATTATGATCTGCATGCTTGTCTTTTCAGTAAAGGAACCACGACCGGAATGGGGAAGTTATTGGAAGATTCAACCCCTGGTAGTTGCACCGGTGGTCGGAGCATTGGGCGGATTATTTTACTTTCTTGTGAACTACCTGGGAGCTAAATGGGGTTTAAACAAATACCTGACTATTGTACTGGGAGTATTGGGATTGATTATTTCACTCTGGATGAGTATAGTATTCGGACTGCACGGCACCATGTGGAATTGATAGCGCTTTCGAAGTAAAATTGAATCTAAATAATATAAGTTATTCTTATGAAAGAAGAAATCGTTAGTCACATCAATAACCCACGGTACCTTGAAAAAATGTACCGGGATAATAAATCATCTTTTAAGAATGCGTTTGATCAGCTGTATCCTGAGCTCAAGGATAATGCAATGGCAGAGTTCTGGAATCAGCGTCTGAATTTTGAGAGTGAAATTTCGAAAACTCAAAACAATGACATCTTGTTTGTCATCATCGCATCTTTGGTGGCTGGATTGATTGCGAAGCTGCCGGCAATTTTCAATATCAATGAAGAATTTTTCTATACCAGGAACCTCGGATTTATCATCTTCCCTATTCTCTCCGTTTACTTTGTATGGAAGAACAGGTTAACCTCTCGTAGAATTCTTCCTATAGTTATCGCTTTTATTACAGGACTGGTTTTTATCAACCTGCTTCCTGATGCTGGTACCAGCGATACTTTGTATTTATCATGCATTCATTTGGTGTTTTTCATGTGGACTATCCTTGGTTTTGCATTTGTAGGTGGGGTCGCAAAACAAAACGACAAGCGGTTAAGTTATCTGAAATTCAACGGTGACCTGCTGGTGATGACAGCCCTGATTGTCATTTCCGGCGGCATCCTCTCCGCCATTACCATTAATCTCTTCCGTCTCATCGGGTTCAATATTGAACAATACTATTTCGACTATGTCGGAATATTCGGCCTTGCCGCTGCTCCTATAGTTGGAACCTATCTAACACAAACAAATCCTCAGCTGGTAGGAAAGGTTTCTCCGGTCATCGCCAGGATATTCAGCCCGCTTGTATTGATAATGCTTGTCGTCTATCTCATTGCCATCATATATTCCGGAAAAGACCCGTACAACGACAGGGAATTTTTATTGATCTTCAATGCTGTTCTAATCGGTGTGATGGCGTTGATCTTTTTTTCAGTTGCAGAAACTTCCAGGTCGGAAAAAAAACAATGGGAATTCCAGGTGCTCCTTCTATTATCTGTCGTAACGATTATCATCAATGGCATTGCACTCTCTGCCATCCTCTACAGAATTAATGAATGGGGAATGACTCCAAACCGGGCAGCAGTTATGGGTAGCAACGTGCTTATATTGGTAAACCTGGTAATGGTAGCAGTGAGACTTGTCAAAGTAGTAACGAAAAAATCAGAAATCAGTGAAGTCGGAAAAACAATTACTTTTTTTCTTCCGGTTTATGCTGCTTGGAGTATTGTAGTTACCTTTTTCTTCCCGTTTATTTTTGGGTTTAAGTGAAATGGGGATTAGGGATTGGGGATTGGGGATTGGGGATTGGGGATTGGGGGGTGACTATGTATCAGTTACAGCAAACGGGGTTAAATAAAACTGGATAACAAAGGCCATTCATTTTTTTTACTTTTTGGCTTTTCGCTTGACCGCTAGGTAAATCTCTCTGCCTACTACAACCGCCAATACAATTAGTATCCAAGCGGCGATATACCCCTTATCATGAAACTGGCGGCGCCAACTGACTAAAATAAAAATCATTTTTTGGCTTTCGCTTTCTTTTTACGTTTCGGCTTTGGGTTTCCTGATACCGCCGCTTTGACGATAGCAGTAAAGAGGGCTTCGGTTTTCGCAGGTGAATTTCGCTTGCTCATGTCTGCAAAGTTAAAGAATGTCCCTCATGTTAATACCCAAAGCGTCAACGATTCGTTTGTAAACAAGAATGTGCGAATCCTTGTAGCCTAGTTCCAAATCAGAAATAGTTCCTTCGGTTAATCCCGTCAGGTTTACTAAATCCTTTTGGGTAAGGCTTTGTCTGATTCGCGCCACTCTCACTTCCATACCGACTTGTTTTAAATACTCCTTATGTGACATATTACTTAATAAGTTCTTTGTACTTCAATCTGCCTTCACAGTTTGTAATAACGTCTGCAAAACGTTCATCTTGTCCCTTGCTTTTACGGTTATAACGATAAGCAGCCTCGTTGCAATAACGTTGTAAGTGCTTTGGAGAAACGCTGTGATGGATGCCGTTGATTTGCTTTTTCAGGATATTCCAAAAGCCCTCAATAGTGTTTGTGTGAGCGATACCCTTTACATACTCCTCTTTGCTGTGGTTAACTTGAAGATGGTTGTAAAGCTGTTTAACTGAATGGTAGCCTACGTTTTCATCTGATACCATAGTAGAGCCTTCTGCTACGTTTGACACGATTGCACTAACCAAACTTTCTGCTTTTGTATCGGGAACGATTTGAGTAACTACCTTTCCTTCACGTTGCACAGCACCGAAAACCATAGTCTTATTTGAGTTTTTGTTCAATGCTTTTCTCTTGCTTACGTGCTTGTTAGAAATTTTTCCGCCAACCCATGTCTCGTCAACTTCAACAATTCCTGAAAGAAGTTTAGGAGATTTTTCAGAAAGCATAACGCGGATTCTGTGATTTAAAAACCATGCAGTACGTTGTTGAACTCCTAACCATCCTGCAAGCTGTAAAGATGAAATACCCTTAGAGTGATTGCTAAGAATATACTGAGCGAGAAACCATTTTGTCAGAGGTATTTTAGTGTTTTCGTAAATCGTTCCGACAGTTGCAGAAAACTGTTTGCGACATTCTTTTTCGTTGCATTGAAAACGTTTGCCATCTTTCAAACGAGTAACTTTTGTAGAACCGCAAAAGCAACAAGCAGGAGTAGAACCCCATCTTTGCTCTTCTAAAAATGCACGACATTTTTCATCAGTTGAAAAGTGCTTTTGAAATTCGAGGATTGATTTGAAGGCTTTCATTTGTCGTTGTTTGATGGGTCAAAGATATATCCAGTATCGAATATGTGCAAATTTTATCAAAAATAAACGTGTTGAATATCAGCACTTTACAATATCATGTCATAGTTAATGGTAGATTGTCATAGATAACGGAGATTGCATATTGTGTAAACCTATTATACTTGCAGAGTGGAGTTAAACGATATATATAAACGCTTCCCTTCTCGCGGAGACTGCTTACAGTTTATTGAAACTGTTCGATGGAATGGAAAACCGCAATGCCCTTATTGTGGCTCTTCAAAAATGAGTGTGCTACCACAGGAGATGAGATACCATTGTAACAACTGCAATAGTTCATACAGTGCAACATCGGGGACGTTATTCAATAAAACTAAATGTGATTTACAGAAATGGTTTTACCTTATTGAATTGGTGCTTTCTAACAATATGCCCTCGATAAGAATGATAGCAGAGGAAATTAATGTTACAAAGGATACCGCATGGTTGATGATTAAAAGAATAGAGGTAGCAAGAATCGAAAACCATATTCAGCTTTTACGAATTAGTGAAAGCATGAAAAGTGCAAAAAAATCAAAATTCACCGGGATGAAAAATGGCGGTTTGGATACCATAAAAATACATAAGTGATTGAAAAACAAATAATTAATACCGGGATAAAAATCATGAAAAATAAAATTCTTAAAGCTACTCACGGCTCGGATAAAACACCGTTGCAAATTGGTACAGAGCTAGCAATACCCTGTTACGTTCTTGAAGATGGTACTGCTGTATTGTCTGGAAGGGGTATGCAAATTGCGCTGGGCTATTCTCCAAAACACTCAGGGACTGAGTTACCGAAACTTGTAAAGAATAAAAAATTTGAAAAGTTTATTCCGGAAAGCATAGTCAATGCTGTCGAAAATCCGCTTAGATTTTTAAGGGTTGGTAGTGGTGGTTCCGTGCCTGATACGTATGGCTTTGAGGCTACTGTATTAATTGACCTCTGTTACGTGCTCATTGACGCTAAACAAGCGGGAATTAAACTAACAAAACGAGAGCAAATTCTTGAAAAGCAAGCCCAGGTTACTGTTAGGGCATTTAGTAAAACAGGCATCGTTGCAGTTATATATAACGTAACTGGCTACCAGGATGAAGTTGTTAAGGGTGCGTTGAATGTGATTCTCAATAAATTTCTTTTACAAGAAGCAAAAAAATATAAAGTGACTTTCCCGCTTGAATTGTACAGGCAATGGTTCAGACTAAACAACTGGGAATGGAAAAAAGAAAATGCTCAAAAAAGGCCACAGGTAATTGGCACATGGACTAATAATTTAATTTACTCCCGTATGGCTCCTGGACTTTTGGATAGGCTAAAAGAAATTAATCCCAAAAATGAACGTGGAAAATTAGAAAATCCTTATTTCAGTTTTTTAACTGACGAAGTTGGCGAACCGAAACTAAGAGAATTTTTTGGTGGTCTCATTGCACTATCAAAAGCCACAAATAACTGGAAGAAGTATGTAGCTATGGTTAATAAGGTATATCCCAAACAAGGGGATACGCTTCAATTTGATTTCAATGATGATTTAGATTATTAAAAAGAAGCGGGCGAAGTCGTTCCCATTAGACGAAAAAAAATCCGGTGGCAGCCGGATTACTTAGCAGTAGATTGGTAGCCTACAACGCGTCTTTATTTTTCAAAGATATAAATTTCACTGCAACTATATACCAGTTACAACAACATGAAAATACGGCACAAGCAGACCGACAAAGAACTAGAAATTAAATATAAAGAGTGGGTTAGGCTAAAGACAAGGTCTCAATTTAACATCGTTCAAATTGAACAACTGGGTACTTTGTGGAAGCAAACTGCAATCCATCGTATCAACATGGGAATATATGAGGAATCAGATGCAATGGTTTATGTTGAATCCGATCCGACCTCATTTCGTTTTGATAAATTACCCCATAGCGGCCTAATGGTAATTGATCCAAACGTTAGTGTTTACAAGAATGTCCCCGTAGTCGATGAGGCATTTCCAGAAGAGAAAGTAAAATTAGACCCGTGGACGATTGGCGGTATAATGGAAAGGTTTAATATCAATATTGAAATTAAATGGTGGGCAAATTTCTATAAATGGTATAAGGCCGAAACCGCCCACCAAAATTTGGTAATTGCAATCCTAACCGTAATCGGGTTAATCCTAACTGCTTTAGCGATAAAATATAGCTAAGAATAGCGCCACAAACATTACAATTAAAGGTAGATAGCGCCACAACTGAATAAAAAAAACTCTATTCAAAATTCACCCCCTTCCCCTGCTGTAACTGATACATAGTCACCGATTGGGGATTGGGGATTGGGATGTTGCTTTGGGAAAAGTGTAAAACTTTTAACAGCAAATATCTTGAAGCATTAAGCTCTGAACCAATATTCAATACTTTTACCCATCTGCATGAGTAAGTTTACAAAGTTTTTCGTTTCTCTAATTTTTTTCCCTTTTGCTGGATTGCTTAAAGGACAACCATTTGAAGGAACACTTACCTACAAGGCTGAATACAAATTCGACATTTCGCCTGACATGGAAAAAATGGGCGTGACAAAGGATGTTCTGGTACAGAAGATGAAAGAAGATGGCACGTGGTCTGACAGTATCCGGGTCACATACAAGCGGGATAACTACATCCTGTACACCAATTTTTCTCCTGCAGCGTGGACTATTTACAAAGGTGAAACAAATAAACTTTATTCATTCCAGGAAAATAACCCGGAAGGAATTTGCACTGTAACTGATGCGTCGATGGATCTGGAAGAAGTAATGACGGGCATGAAACCGGCGATCGGGAAAACAGGAGACAAGATTGATGTAAACGGCCGGATGTGTGAAGTGGTGCGGGTTGCGTGGAAATCCGGAAGCTATGACTACTACTATGATTCTACATCATTTAAAGTAGATACTTCATTCTACACGAACTATATATATGACGGATGGGCTGGCTATTTAAAAATTTCACATGCCCTGCCTGTCAGGATTGTGAAATCAATAATTGGAATAGGAACAGTTACTCTCACGCTTACATCCTACAAAGCGGAATCAGTTGATGATAAAATTTTTGACTTACCGGAGTTGGTTCCTGATAAGGATCTGAACAAAATCAGGCTCGCAAACAGGGAACTGATGCGGATAAAAAAGTAATGGTGTTGTCAGGACATCCGTCCTGACGAGAAACAGAAAGACTGTACATTTGTCGGGACGGATGTTCCGACAACACGAGATATGAACAAAGACGTAAAAGCTTACAACAATTCCCAGGCAGCATCTGATAAAGCAATCTGTAATTTGCTTGCAACTGAAATTGACGCTGTACTTAAAGAAGCAGAAAATAAAATCTGGCATGCGCATCCTGTTTGGTTCCTGGATGGGAATCCCATCGTAGGCTACAGCAAGCTGAAGGATTCTGTCAGGTTGTTATTCTGGAGCGGGCAAACTTTTGAAGAAGAAGGATTACATCCTGAAGGAACTTTTAAGGCTGCGGAAGCACGTTATACTTCCGTTAAAGAGGTGAATAAAAAAGACCTGAAACGCTGGCTTGGTCTTTCGAAAAAAATTCAGTGGGATTATAAGAATCTCATCAAACGAAAAGGTGTTCTTGAAAGATTAAAATGACCAAGACAGAATGCGGATTTTATTACCAGCGATTTTTTTTCTATTAATCTGCGGCAACCTATTCGCCCAATCAGGTGAAATTCGAATAGAAGTAAAAGAAAAATTCACGCTGGATATTATATCTCACGCCAAAATATCCATTTATAAAAATGATAAATTGCTCAATGAGGCCGAGACTGACTCGCTCGGCCATTTGAGAGTATCGATAACAGAAAATGATACTGTAAATATTTATTGTGAAGAACTTTTTCATAAAAAATCAGTTAAGAAAAATGTAATACTGAAAGATGACAAAATACTGTTCATTGATTTTATATTAGAAAAACTGTAACTCATAAAATGCCTCACTTTATAATTGATTGCTCTGAAAATATTCTCCGGGTCAGGAAACCGGAAGAAATCATGCAAAATGTCTACGATATGGCAGAATCCACCGGATTGTTTGCCAAAAATGACATCAAGGTGAGGATCCGGCCTTTTCAATATTTCAAACTGGGAGAAGACAAAAAAGATTTCATTCATGTATTCGGTAATATTATGGAAGGCCGAAGCACAGAGCAAAAAGCTGCGCTTTCAAAAAAAATAATTCAGAGTTTGAATGAGTTATTTCCTGATGTTTCCATTCTTTCAATCAACATCCGGGAATTCGAAAAAGCTACTTATTCAAATAAAGCGCTTGTCAACCCCGAAAATAAAAGCAATGATAGGCGCTTTACCCTATGAAGTATAGCTTGATTATTCTGGTTTCAGGTTTGCTATTTAATATGGCTTCCTGTTCCTCTAACAAGGAAACAAACTCTCAAGTGATTTCACAGGATGAAGATTTTAGAAACCGAGACACATTGATAGATATTTCCGGAAGCTGGGTTTCTGAGAACTACTATACCAGTATTAAGAATTTTAAATCTCCTAAAGTTGCACAGGACAACAGCCTATTTATAGTTGTTCCCGAAAAAACTCTGCAGAAAACTTTCATGGTCTATAATTTTCATGAAGGTGGTGAACATATGAAAGTAATTAAAAAAGATTCAGAATATGAATTATGGGAATATTCAGATGAAACAGATTCATTGAATAGGAGAATCTCTTCCATTAAAATTATTTCAGATAATAAAATCAGAATTGACACAACTGTGTTTGAAAAAGTTAGCAATGTCGACAGTTATGGCAATGATTTTATACTTGAAGAAATATTATTTAGAGGGATTTATAGGAGTAACAACGGAAGCAAAATTGAATTTACAGGTGATGGAAAAATAACTGGCATGGATGATTTTAATTATTACGAACCAATTATTGATTATTTCGATGAAGGGATGAATGTCGACCAGGTATATCTTGGAAAACTAACAAAAAATTTGGCTCAGATCGGATATAAATTTTCTGACAGATACGGATTTAAATTCTCAGGAGACACACTCGACTTGTTTAAACTTAATTGTGTAGAGTTCGACAGTACTTCTAACAATTGTGGAATAGTCGAATTTGGCGAACGAATTGATCGACTGATTAAAGAGGTGAAATAATAAACTTTAATTCAATTTATTCTTCTCCATCTCCTTAAGCTTAATGAGGGAACAAAGGATATTTGCAAAAACAGTCTTGTTTGTTTTTAAGAAATAATCAGTAGCCCCGCTTCGTAGTGTCTCCACCGCTTTTTCGAGGTCATCCTGTCCGGAAACAACAATCACCACGGCCAATGGGTTGATCACTTTAATTTTCTTAAGTACTTCAAGTCCGTTCGGGCCCTTATCGAATTCATAATCAAGAATGATCTTTCGGGAATCGCTGTTCCTATAACCCTTCAAAAAATCACTGCCATTTTTAAAAAGCTCACAGCGTATTTCTCCTGCAGTAAGAAGATAATCTTTGAGCATGAAGCTGAACCCCGGATCATCATCCACAATGATGACTTGTGATTCACCTATTGCTTCGTCAATACCTGTTTCCTTAAGTTGCTCGACTGGTTTTTGCATAGCAATGGGATAATTTTAAGAGCACAAATGTAAGGTCTGTCTGATAAAATTTATCACTGGAAGAATTCCAGTTTCGAACGATGATATTTTAAAAAGGGGGTTATTTAATTTGTCAGGACGAATGTCCTGACAACACTGTATTATCAAATTCCACCAAGCACTTCAAGAAATTCACTGATGATCATGGACGTTGCACCCCACACAGTTTTACCGTGAAGATTGAAGTAGGGGGTTTCCACCGTTGATCCGCTGCTCAATTTTATTTTTTTCTCTCCCCTATAACGCACATCTGAAAGGTCATCTACCGTTACCTCGAACACTTCAGCAACTTCAGCCGGTTCAGGAAAAAAATCAGGTTTGTAGGCTATAGCACCCACGAATGGATGTACTAAAAAATTACTTGGAGGAATGTAAAGTTCCGTCAGCTGCCCAAGCATGATTACATCTGATTGTCTCACCCCTACTTCTTCTTCCGTCTCTCGCAAAGCCGCCTGTTCAAGTGTTTCACCTTCCTCTTTTCTGCCACCGGGAAAAGCTATCTGTCCGCTATGAACGCCATCGTATGTAGTACGTTCAATAAAGCATGTTTTAATTACATCGTTTTCTTCAAACAAAAGAATCAGCACAGCACCCATTCTTGCATGAGGAGGAATGCTTCGCTGGGAATAATTCAGCCGTCTTTCCAGGTGAGCCATTTTCAATTGAGCATGAATACCCGGTAATGGCAGTGATAACCGGTACTTTAATTTCCTGCAGAACTCCTCGAACAACGATGACATTTTTTAATAAAAAACAAAAGTAAATATTGAAAATTATACTTTCTTGAAAACTTGTGAATAGGTAATTAGGTGATTAGGTAATTAGGTAATTAGGTAACAGCCATAATGTTCACTCTCAACACTCAACTCTAAACTCTCAACTCTTAACTGTATTTTGCAGCCGGATGAAATTCACTATTGCACATACTGACACTAATTCAAAAGCGAGAGCAGGAACAATTACAACCGATCACGGAACAATTGAGACGCCTATCTTCATGCCCGTGGGCACGGCTGCATCTGTAAAGGCAGTGCATCAAAGGGAACTAATTGAAGACGTCAAGGCACAAATCATCTTGGGCAATACCTATCATCTCTATCTGCGTCCCGGTATGGACATCATTTCACAGGCCGGCGGTCTACATAAATTCATGAACTGGAACAAGCCCATTCTCACTGACAGTGGCGGGTACCAGGTTTATTCATTGTCTGATACAAGAAAAATTAAAGAGGAAGGTGTCAAATTTCATTCTCACATTGATGGATCCAGGCATTTATTTTCACCTGAGAACGTGATTGATATTCAGCGAACCATCGGCGCCGATATCATCATGGCTTTCGATGAATGCACACCGTATCCCTGCGATCACCGCTATGCTAAAAAAAGTATGGAGATGACGCACCGCTGGCTGAAGAGATGTATCGACAGGTTTAATAGTACGGAACCAAAATACGGACATGGCCAGACATTTTTTCCAATCGTACAGGGAAGTGTTTATCCCGATCTTCGAAAACAATCGGCTGAATTTGTTGCTTCACAGAATTGCGAAGGGAATGCCATCGGCGGATTGTCAGTGGGCGAACCTGCAGCCATGATGTATGAGATGACGGAACAAGTTTGCACTATTCTTCCTGCTGATAAACCAAGGTACCTGATGGGCGTGGGAACTCCGGCTAATATCCTTGAATGTATTGCGCTGGGTATTGACATGTTCGACTGTGTGATGCCGACCAGGAATGCACGCAACGGTATGCTGTTTACAAAAAATGGTATCATCAATATCAGAAATGAAAAATGGAAGAATGATTTTTCTGCGCTGGATGAAAATGGAACTTCCTTCGTTGATACTTATTATACAAAAGCCTATTTGCGTCACCTTGTCATAAGCAAGGAAATTCTCGCTTCGCAGATTGCAACATTGCACAATCTTTCATTCTATCTTTGGCTCGTTACAGAAGCCAGAAATAAAATTAAAGAAGGAACGTTTTCAGAGTGGAAAAATGAAGTGACACCCCGCCTTGCTGAACGAATATAGAAGTTAAAATACAAATCCCTTGAATACCGCAGCTCCCCTGAAACTTCTTGATCGCTATATCATCAGGAAATTCCTGGGGACATTTTTCTTTTCCCTGGCGCTGATTATCTGCATTGCCATCATCTTCGACATCTCGGAAAAAATGGATGACTTCCTGGAGCGAAAGGCTCCGCTGAATGCCATTCTGTTTGACTACTATTTAAACTTCATTCCCTACTTCGCGAATTTATTTTCGCCGCTGTTTGTTTTCATCTCCGTAATCTTTTTCACGGCAAGACTGGCGGCAAATACAGAGATCGTGGCCATTCTCGGAAGCGGCGTAAGTTTCCGTCGGCTGCTCCGCCCTTACTTCATTGCTGCCAGCGTGCTTGCAGTTCTTTCATGGTACTTCAATGGATGGCTGATCCCACATTCCAACAAGGTGAAACTGGAATTTGAAAATACGTACATAAAAAATCCTGTGCGGTTTGAGGACAGGAATATCCATCGCCAGATTGCCCCGGGAAATTTTATTTACCTCGAAAGCTACAACAACATCGAGAACACGGGCTTTCGCTTTTCTCTTGAGAGAATAGAAAATGGAAAACGTACCATGTACCTGAACAGCGAACGCATTGTATGGGACAGCACCTCACAGAAATGGAAAATTCATAATTACTATATCAGGAACATTCACGGTATGGATGAAACGATCGTTTCAGGAAAAGAGCTGGACACAACATTGAACCTGAACCCATCAAATTTCAGGAGACGCATGAACATCATTGATGCCATGGATACGCCTGCGTTAAACAAATTCATCGAGGAAGAAAAGATGGAAGGCAGCGCAAACGTAAACACCTACCTGGTAGAAAAATACAGGCGCATCGCAATACCCATTGCCACCTTCATCCTGACACTGATCGGCGTTTCATTATCAAGTAAAAAAGTGCGCGGAGGAATAGGAGTGCAACTGGGCTTCGGAATTGCATTGAGCTTTACGTATATCCTGTTTATGCAAGTGAGCAACACATTTGCCATCAACGGAATCATGCCACCATTCATTGCAGTATGGTTGCCGAATATTATCTTTTCGATTATTGCGCTGGCGTTGCTGCGAAATGCTCCAAAGTAGTACGGTACAGAATACAGATTAGTACAGATGTACAGATTACAGCCGCTTGTTCGATCTGCAAGTGTCATAGAAATCGCAATGACTATCCTATTGGAATTGATCTGTAAATCTGTATTTATCTGTATTCTGTACCAACAAAAAGCCCCGACTCACTTCGTAGCGGGTCGGGACCTCATTAAATAAAATCCACCTTAAACAATATCAATTCATTTTGTACGGAACGACGAGCATGAATTCAGGAATGCGTGCATAGAACTGTTTCTTGTCGATCAATCTTTCCAACAAATAAGTTCCATACATTTTTCCTATTTCAGAATCCAGGTTGCATCCGGAAATGTACTGGTAAGATTCCCCGGTAGCAATGATGGGTTGTTCACCGATGACGCCTTCACCTTCCACTTCGCGGTTGGTGGCACTGCTGTCAAGAATGAACCAGTGGCGCCTTTTGAGCTGCACTGAATAATCGCTGTTGTTCGTGATTGTAATCCGGTAAGCAAAAACATGTTGGTTGTACAACGGATTACTTTGGTCAGGTCTGTAAAAAGTTTCAACGCTGATTTTGACTCCTGATGTTACCTGCGTAATCATAATTTTAGAATTTGATGTACCAAATGTATATACAGAATCCTTAAATCTAAAAATATTTTGACCAACAACCCCTAATGATTTGTGAACAGGCGGATTTGTCCGCCAACGGTTCCAATCTGGTGGTAAAGGTCGAAAATGACATATTTACCCCGTTTTTTCAAGAGCTTCATATACCGTTTCCCACTCTTTATTCAGGGTCTCAATTTGTGCGCTAACAGTATTGAATTCCGAGAGTGTTTCAGAGAATAGTTTCTGGTCGCCGTACACGGAAGGAAGAGAAAGTTTCTGCTCGCCTTCAGTCTTCTTCTTTTTCAACGCTTCAATTTTATCTTCCAGTTGTTTCAATTGCTGGCCAAGCTTTTTTTTCTGCTTCGCTTGCTGGTCGTCAACCGCATTCTTTTGCTTCTTTTCCTCCACCGGTTTCGGTTGCGCAACAGTCTTTTTTTCGTCTTTCTTTTTTTCGTCTTTGGTCGTCCGCCAGTATTCATACTCGGCATACGTGCCGGGATACTCCTTGATTTTCCCTCCTTCAATCCACCAGATTTTATTGGCGATTTCAGTGATGAAAAACCGGTCGTGGGAAACAGTTATAAATGATCCTTCAAAATCCTGCAACACTTTAATAAGCACATTTACACTCAGTATATCCAAATGGTTGGTGGGCTCATCAAGGATCAGGAAATTTGCCCGCGACAACACCAGTTTTCCCAAAGCCACCCTTGCCTTTTCGCCTCCTGACAAAACCTTGATTGTTTTAAATGCATCTTCTCCTCCAAATAAAAATGCGCCTGCTACAGAACGGACATAATTTTCCGTCTGCCGCATGTCGAATTCCTGCAACTCCTGGATGATGGTGTTGTTTACATTCAGGCTTTCCAGCTGGTGCTGTGCATAGAACGATTTCTTTACGTTGTAACCTTCTTCTATTTTTCCTTGATATTGTTCCGATCCATTGATCATTCGGAGCAACGTTGACTTTCCTTTTCCATTCGCACCGATCAATGCAATCTTGTCGCCCCTGTTGATCATGGCATCGGTGTCGTGAAAAATATTCAGGGTGTCATAACTTTTATCCTTGATATGAATTGTTGAAATCACTTTCCCTGGTTGCGTTTCAGGAATCAGCCTGATGTTCACTTCTGCCTTCGTGCTTGCAACCTCTTCGACACGTTCAAGTCGATCGAGCTTCTTGATGCGCGACTGCGCCATCTTTGCTTTGCTGGCTTTCGCACGGAAGCGGTCAATGAGTTTCTGCTGTTCCTTTATGTATTGTTGCTGGTTTTCAAACTGCGCCTGCTGCAGTTCATTTCGCAGTTCCTTCTCTCCCATATAGAAAGTGTAATTGCCTGGATAAATAGTAATCTGCTCATTGGCAACTTCCACGATACGGTCCACAATGTTGTCAAGGAAAAAGCGGTCATGCGAAACGAGAATGACGGTGCCCTGGTATTCACGCAAATAATTTTCTATCCACTGGATACTGGGCAAATCAAGGTGATTCGTGGGTTCGTCAAGCATCAGCACATCGGGTTTCTGCAACATGATTTTCGCCAGCATCACGCGCATCCGCCAGCCGCCTGAAAATTCACTATACGGCCGATACAAATCCTTCGTGCTGAAACCAAGCCCTTCCAGCATCGCTTCTGCTTTGTGCTGGATCGTATAACCGTCAGCATGTTCAAATAACGTCTGTTTGTCGTGCAGCTTGTGCAGAAGATCTTCGGAATGATCGTGCTTCAGCTTTTCAAGAATATCTTCAATTTCAATATGCAGCTTTAGTACAGATTCAAATGCACCCATCGCCACATCCAGGATATTTTCGCTGCTGGAAAAAGAAAGCAAATCCTGGTTCAGGAATCCAATGGTGAGGTCGCGGAGTTTTGTGAAAGTGCCCGAATCAATTTTATATTCTCCATTGATGATCCTGAGCAGTGTTGACTTCCCTGTTCCGTTTGCGCCGATGAGTCCTATTTTTTCCCCGGGATTGATCTGCCAGGAAGCTTCATGGAAAAGGTAACGTCCGCCAAAACCGAAATTAATATTGTGAAGCGTAATCATTTAATTCTTTTTTATTCCTCGGGGATAAGGTTTCCTGATCCGGTAATTTCTGAGCTGATAACAGGTGTTCCCCTGTAATAAACATTTCCTTTTCCGCTGATATAAACGTGTAACGATGAAACAGCGTGGACATGGATTTCGCCCGTGCTCCTGTGATCCACCTGCACTTCATTGCTGACCAGGTTCCGTGCATCGATGTATCCGAAAGAGCCGCCGAAAGTATAACAGAATTGTGAATTGCCGGAAAGATAAATGTCGCCACCCCCAACCATCTGCCGTGCAAGTACCTGGTTGGCATTCATCAGCAGGTGAATGTCAGCATTGTTGTTCTGCCTGATATCCAGGTAATCAATATGGAGTGTATCGGCGGAACTTATTTCTTCTGACCCATAGTGATCAATGTAGTCTATATTTTTAAGATGCACCCTCGCATGTATCTCAATGTCATAGCTCCGAACCCAGTTGCACTTGTTCAGGTTGGTAATCAATAAAACCCCATTGTTTACTTCCGTTTCCACCAGGTCAATAAGGTGGCTGCCGGCTTCCACTTCTACATATTCAACGGTATCCTGGTAAAGGGTAACGATGACATTCTTTCTGACTTCAATCCGGTGGAAGGAATCGAGTGACCTTCTTTCTGTTACAATGGGGCCGGTGCTCTTCATGCAGTCGCACATGTTTTCCTTTTCGCAGGATGCAATAAAAACAGGAAGCATTAAAAGCAACAGGCGCAGCTTAAATTTCATCACGTTATTCACGAACAGGTATGATTGCTGTTTCCTCTTCATTGTATCCTCCATCCAATTCCCAATTCAAAATAATCAGCGCGTGCCCAATGTGACTTGAGCGAAAGATTAATAAATAGCCCTTTACCCAACTTATATTTCAGTCCATACCTGTGGTAAAAATTCCCGTCAAAATCCAATTCATTCAGTAGGTAATAACCCATGTGGACAAGGATCGTGAAATTGTTCAGAGGCATTTCATAACCGGCATGAATACCGCTTCTGATCGCCTGTAAATATTTTTCTCCTTTTGATGCAGAGTCATCAACAAACCGGAAAAGACTCAAATCGTAAAAAACTTCTGCTCCGAGTGCAATCCTGCTTCTATGACTCAATGGCTTTACAAACTGAACGTAAAATGTATGCGCGAAATATTGTTTGCCATCGGGAGGATAATTTTCCTTGACTCCTGCACCATAAACGAATTCAGTAATCATCCTTTTATCAACGGGAGGGATCTCAGGTTTTTTAAATTCCGGATCGGGGTTAAATTGATATGACAATCCGCCGTTGAGCGAAATGTTATTGATTCCGAAATTAGGAAGTCGAAATGACCCGTTTGAAAAATGCGTGATCCCGTAATTCAGATGAAAGTACAAGCTCTTGGTAATCCGGTAACGCGTGAGAAAATGAACCCTTATCGCGGAGTTTACATGGGAGCCGATAGCCATGTTTTTACGGTTCTCTCCTGTATCAAATTTCTTTGAAAGATATGCGAGCCCAACCCCTGTCTGAAATGAAAACAGAAAGTTGTTTGACCTTACCAGCGGCAGATTCACATAGGCGATAGCAGCTGTCGCCTTACCGGCAATGGGGTTCGCAAGATTAAAATACATGACTGAAATCCCAGTCTGTGGATAACCATGAACACGTTGCCACCACTTGCTTCCGTCAGTCTGTGTTTGAAAAAAAAATTCAGCACCCTGGGTGTGTGCGGTATTCATGTGTTCCACGCGCGGTTTGTGTGCCCACACGTACCCATAATGATACAACCCACCGACAGATTTATTGCTTAAAAAATCTTCGCCGCCTAAAACGACACCGGAATGCATGAGCTGCGCAGCCATGCAGAAGAAAAAAATAATTACACCCCTCATTTTCAACGGCGGCAATTTTACAAAATGAACCTAAAAGATAGGTAAACGCTTCTTAATAAAATTTGAAACAACCATAAACTCACATACATTTGTGAAAACTAAACAAATTAACCTTTAAAATTCAACAGCCATGGGTATGATGAAAGAATTCAAAGAGTTTGCCGTCAAAGGCAACGTAGTGGATCTGGCAGTCGGTGTAATTATCGGCGCTGCATTCGGAAAAATTGTTGCTTCTCTGGTTGAGAACATCCTGATGCCCATCATCGGAATCCTGCTTCAGGGAGTCAACTTTGCAGCCCTCACTGTAAAAGTCGGGGAAGCTGAAATCAAATACGGCCTTTTTATCAGCAGTATCATTGATTTCATAATAATTGCGTTTGTCCTATTTCTGATTATCAAAGGGATAAACAACATGCGCAAAAAAGAGGCTGCTGCACCCGCTGCTCCCCCTGCTCCTACGAATGAGGAAAAGTTACTGATGGAAATAAGGGATGCCCTCAAAAAATAAAAGTTGAACGGTCACATCTTTCTTATCCCCGGAAAGATGTGGCTCGTTTTTTTTTATTCACCCAGATCAAAAAACATAACCATATGAATATGAAAAGTTCAATTCTCATTCTTTCAGTACTACTAATCGGAAGCTCAGCATTTGCACAGCAGGATACAGTTTGGCGCAGGGGCGGTCTGATCAGTGTCAATCTTTCCCAGGTGTCGCTCACCAATTGGTCGGCCGGAGGTGAAAATTCTGTTTCGGGTACAGGAATTTTCAACGTTTTTGCGAATTACAAACACGGTAAAAAGGCCTGGGATAATAACCTGGATCTTGCTTACGGATTAACGAAACAGGGAAGAAACGATTTTCAAAAAAACGATGACAAAATTGATTTCACTTCGAAGTACGGTCTGCAGGCTTCAAAGTACTGGTACTACACCGCTCTGCTGAATTTCAGAAGCCAGTTTTCTCCCGGCTATAATTATCCGAATGATTCACTTGTGATATCGAATTTCCTTGCTCCGGCGTATGTCACACTGGCGCTTGGTATGGACTACAAGCCGAACGAACATTTCTCACTCTTTCTTTCCCCGGCTTCTGCAAGGTGGGTGATTGTAAATGATGAACTCCTCAGCAGTGTCGGGGCATTTGGAGTTGACTCCGGCGAAACTGTGGAATTTGAATTCGGTGCCTTACTCAAAGCTTCCCTGAATGTTGATCTTACCTCAAATACAAATCTGATGACATCTTTGGATCTTTTCAGTAATTACCTGGAGGAACCACAAAATGTGGATGTAAACTGGCAGATGCTTCTCTCCGTAAAGATCAATGAGTATTTCTCAGCGAGCCTATCCGCACAGTTAATTTATGACGACAATACAACGCTACTCTTCTATAATGAAGACGACTCATTTAACCACGCCGGAAAAGGAACTCAATTCAAGGAAGTGCTGGGAATTGGTTTCGCTTACAAAATAAACGGCTTCACTGTGAGATAACACCTGGTGTGCATTCCTGGAGCACACAATTGCATTATCAACCTTACACTTCTGCCAAACGGTTGAAAAGCATTGCGTGTATTCATCCTGTACCAAGGTTTGTATGTTACTTTTGGTGTTTCATTTTCAGGATGTTGTTTACTCGCTGTATTGCCTTATCTATACTCTTTTGCGCAGCCCAGACTGCTGCCAATGCACAGCTGTATAAACTGGCCAAAACAGTCCGCGATTTTTCAGCCAATCCTTCCCTGATGATTGCGAAATCAGATGAACCGATCCTTGTGCAGGGGAATTCTGACGGGAGCATCATCTTCCGTTCTGCTTATACCGGTGAAATCGAAAATAAAATTTCTGCGCACAGCAAGGCGATCAACAGTTTTGATTTCAATACGACAAACAACCTTCTTATTTCAACGTGTTCAAAAGGAGAGATCAGGGTGTATGATTTCGACTCGAAGAAAATCATCAACAAGCTGACAGCCCCGGAGTATTCCGGAATGAAGTTCGCCGCATTTTCTATTGCCGATGGCTTCATTTATTTCAACGGCTACAACCGTCTTTATAAAACACGATCGGACCTGACACAGCAGGTCTTCAAGATTTATGATTTTACGGATTCCATCAATGCAGGCGTTATCACCCCTGATCGCACTGCCCTCATCCTGGCATTGGGGAAATATATTTACGTGATCAACACACGAACGGATGAAATCATCCAGCAACTATATACAGGAAATGCATCCGTTGAAAAACTGAGCATGCTTTCGCGGAATGGCGTGCTGAGCTGGAGCAGTGACGGCACCATACAGATATGGAAATTTACCTTGGGACAGCTGGAAACTACGCCCATTCAATGGTTCAAGGCTGGCACTCCGAGCAATGTTTCTTTTTCGCACGATGGGAAATACATGCTTACAGGAAATGTTGGAAACTGGGTGCGTATCTGGAATCCTTCCATAAAAAAAGTAGAGCAGGAATTGATCGGCCACCAGAGCGCCGTGAACGGGTATGCATTCGCACCGGGAGATTCCATTTTATTTACCGCATCCAACGATCTTTCCTTAAAGATCTGGAAAACAAAAGTAGACACCACGATGCAGGCTGAAGTTCCGGAAAAGAAAGTGCCTAAGCCAGTTCCCGCTACACCGCCGCAGGCTGTGCTCCGCGAACCGGTGAACCCTGAAGTGAAGATGCTTGAGAAGAATATCCCTGAGCATGTACGCAACCGCTCAGTAATCAAAACCGAAACCATCAAGTTGAACAAACCTACCCTTGACGTTTATATTTACGACAACCACCTTATTGACGGCGATACGCTATCTATTTTTTTCAACGGTGAATGGGTACTAAAGAACTACGGCGTAGTGAAAGAACGGAAGATGATCACGTTGAACCTCAGGGAGAACACCAACAATTACATGGTGCTTTTTGCTGAAAACCTGGGCACAAAACCTCCCAATTCTGCTGTTGTATATTTTATGGATGGAAAACAAAAGCGTTACATCACGCTTACTTCTGACCTGACCCAATGCAGCGCAATAAACTTCGTTTATAAAAAGTGAAGGTTAAGCAGTCTTTAAAAAATAATCTTTGGTGTAAATCAAAGCAAATTTCTGCTATTATTGCAGGCTCAAAAATTTATAATAATCAAATTAAATATGAAAAGAATATTACTTGTAATTATTTGTATCGCCCTGATGCATACCTCTTTTGCTCAGTGGGCAGGAATGGGTACTGGTCCGGGTGGAAAAGTAAGAGCTTTATGTGTGCATAATGGTGAACTTTATGCAGGTGGCGATTTTGCAGGTCTCGTAAAAAAATGGAATGGAACAAGCTGGGTTGCTGTGGGTTCCTTATCAGGAACTACGAGCCCAAAAGTCTGTGCATTGATTTCCTTCAATGGAAGTCTTTATGCCGGCGGTGCATTTCAGTTATCTGCAAGCAATTACAATGTTGCGAAATGGACAGGAACCACCTGGACAACAGTTGGTGATGGTCTGCAGGGCGTGGCAGGTTCTGAAGTAAAGGCTTTCTGCATTTATCAAGGAGCTTTGATTGCAGGCGGAACATTTACCCAATCGGGCCTTGCCTCACTTTCTAAAGTCGGCAAATTAAATGGCAATGCATGGGCACAGGTTGGCGGTGGTGCACCTCCAAATTGCACTGCAGGCGTGCATGCTTTGGCCGTTCATTCCAGCGAACTGTATGTTGCGGGTGAAGGCTCCACTCCCTGGATTAACAAGCTAAACATTCTTACTTCTCAATGGAATGATTTACCAAATGGCTTGACACAGGGTGTTGGTATTTATGCTCTGCAGTCATTTAAATATCCCAATGCAACTACTCCTACTTTATTTATCGGAGGTTCTTTCTCTTCGCCCTTTACAGCATGTTGCAGCTATTCCAACGGCAATTGGGGTACTGTACTGAATCCATTCTCAGGAACCAAGGTAAGTTGCTTGCTTGCCAGCTCTAGTGGTTCAGTAGGTTCTATATATGCCGGCGGAACATTTACAGTACAAAGCGCGACCAATCTTGCAAAAAAATCCATCACAGGTCCATGGGCTGCAGAGGGAACGAATACCTTTAACAATGCAGTACTGGCTATGTGTTTCTTCAATGGATATGTTATTGCAGGCGGTGATTTCACCGCCCCCGGAACAAACGTCGCACGTTTCGCAACTACTATCGGCATTGATGAGCTGAACGAAAATGTTATCGTAAACAATATTTTCCCGAACCCTGTAATTAAAGACGCTTTACTGCAGGTTCAAACGAAGAATGAAATTGTCCAGCCCGAATTAATGATTATAGATGTTAATGGAAATGAAGTTTCTAATCATTCAAGTTTGATTGCAGTGGACCGCGCTCAAAATGAAGTTGAATTCCGTATTGACCGCGAAGGTCTTGCATCCGGATTCTATTTCTACATGGTTGTTGATCAGCAACTCAATATCGCTACCGGAAAATTTGTGGTTGAATAAACAACGTCACTAACCTATTTTTATATACACCCTTCCACCATTGTGGAAGGGTGTTTTTTTTGTTGATAAATGAATCAGCATTTTATTTTTTAACGTCTCGCACAGGCGGATGGCGTTGGTAAATTCGTAAAAAGCATCACGAGGAAATGTACGCAGTGCTGGATATTGAAACTACCGGTGGAAATGCACGCTTTGAAAAAATCACAGAGATTGCGATCTGTATTCACGACGGAGAAAAAATTGTGCATGAATATGCCACGCTTGTAAATCCTGAAAAAAATATTCCGCCATTTATTACACGCCTCACCGGAATCACCAACGAAATGGTGGAATCCGCTCCGAAGTTTTACGAGATCGCAAAAAAAGTAGTGGAGCTCACTGAAGGTAAAACATTGGTCGCCCACAATGCACACTTCGATTACGGTTTTATGCGCGAAGAATTCCGGAACCTGGGATACCACTTTCATCGCAATATTCTTTGCACGGTAAAACTTTCAAGAAAGCTCATTCCCGGCCACCGTTCCTATTCCCTTGGCAATATCTGCCAGTACCTTGGCATAAGCAATACTGCACGCCACCGGGCTGCAGGTGATGCTATGGCAACGACAAAACTTTTTGAGATTCTTTTGTCAAAAGACGTTGCGATGATCCATGGCAGCATTAAAAATGACACCGCTTTTATGAAGCTGCCGCCAAACCTGAACAAGGAAGATGTGGATAAGCTCCCGGAGCAAACGGGTGTTTATTATTTTCACAATGAGAGGGGAAACATCATTTACATTGGCAAGAGCAACAACATCCGCAAGCGTGCACTGAACCACTTCGCCGAAAAGGAGAATCCGAAAACGCTGGCCATGAAAGCCGACATTCACAGCATCACATATGAGGTGACAGGAAGCGAACTCATCGCATTGCTGCTTGAATCAGATGAAATAAAAAAACATAAACCGCTCTACAACCGCATGCAGCGTGAATCATACTTTCAATGGGGGATATTTAAGGAAGTAAATGAGAACGGTTATTTTACTTTGAAAGCAGAACGCATAAAATCCAAGGAAAGTGATCCTGTGATGACTGCACGCAATCATGAGGAAGCGCTCCATATCCTGGATGCACAAGTAGAAAAATACAATCTCTGCCAGAAACTCTGCGGACTTTATCATATTAAATATGCCTGTTTCAGGTACCATGTCAACCAATGCAAAGGTGCATGCATCTGTAAAGAACCTGCGGAAGAATACAACAAGCGTGTGATCCAGCTGATAAGAAAATGGCGCTATAAAAATCAAAACTTCTTTATCCTCGACGAAGGCAGGAACAGGAATGAAAAGGCCGTGGTCGCCGTGGAAAAAGGACGGTATTTGGGTTTCGGATTTCTCGATAATGAATTCAATGCAACCACTCCTGACCAGCTGAAATTTTTTATCAGGAATTATAACGACAACAGGGATGTGCAGCGGATCATACAGAGGCATTTGCAGCATACACCGGCTGACCGCATTATTTCATACTGATTGTATTCCGTCATTACCTTTGCACACAATGAAAAAACTCCTTTTGCTGTGCGTGTTAGCAGTTACCCATGCGGCGGCTCAAAAAAGACTCAGTGCAGAAGAAATCATTTCATCCCTGCTGAAAACCACTGACGGGAAAATATTCAGGATGTATGAAACAAGGAAGTTCACCGCCAGCGTATTTGTTTTCCTGCTGCCTGATTGTCCGGCCTGCGAAAATTACACTCGCACACTCAACGTGCTTGCCGGAAAATACAAATCTCAAGGAATACAATTTTATGGAGTCTTTCCTGATTTTGTAAAGGCGGCAGAAATAGATCAGTTTGCAAAGACATACCGGATGACGTTTCCGATGCTTATGGATTACAATAAAGAACTGCTGAATGCTTTTGATGCACACGTTGCTCCTTCGGCCTATGTGATCAGTGAGACGACGCTGCTGTTGTACCGCGGAAGAATTGATGATTGGATGTATGCCGTTGGAAAAAAGAGGACGGTAATCACTCACCATGAACTGGAAGATGCACTTGAAGCAATCTCAAATCATAAACAGGTTCAGGTAAACCAGACACAGCCTGTAGGCTGTTTGATCGATTGAGATGAAAACAGCAACGACTGTCTTTTACTTAATATTTTTTGTAACCGTCTTCTTTTCCTGCAAGGAAAAAAAACGCGAAGTAACTTTTGCCGGTGACATTGCTAAAATAATTTATACAAACTGTACGCCCTGCCACCGTCCCGGTTCAGCAGGTACATTCAATCTCCTCACGTATGAAGATGTAAAATCAAAAGCCAGAAGTATCGAACTGGTAACACGCTCACGCTCCATGCCTCCCTGGCCAGCAGATCCTTCCTACGTTCACTTTCGCGATGAAAAAATTTTACAGGAAGATGAAATCAACCTGATCCGGGAGTGGGTATCAGCCGGCGCACCGGAAGGAAATTCTGATGAGATACCACCTGTACCAATATTTCCTGAAGAAAGCACATTCCGAAAACCGGACCTGGTGGTACATATGAAAAAATCTTTTTTCATCGAAGGAAATAATAAGGACCATTTCATGATGATGAAAATTCCCGTCGAACTTCCACGCGATACTTTTATTCGTACGATTGAAATTATTCCCGGAAATAAAAAACTCGTTCATCATATCAATGCCCATTGGATCCAATATGAGGAGAATGCGAAACGTGTACTTGACGAAGGAGAAACATTCGTAAATACTGAACTGATGGATAAAGCGGAAGCATATAAAAAGCTCGGGCTTCAGAACGACGATGGAACGTATCCATTGCTTACTCCTTCGGTAACAAATTATCTGCCGGGTGTGGAAACATCTTTTTATCCGGAAGGTATCGGCGGATTCAGATCCAAGAAAAAGGGCATTCTGCTACTTGATAATATCCATTATGGTCCTTCGCCTGTGGACACAACCGATTCAACCACATTCAATATTTTCTTCAGCGCTCTTCCGCCAATGAGGCCTGTTTCAGAATTCATACTTGGCACTTCAGGAATTTCAAAAGTGGAGCCCCCGCTGGTTATTTCTCCGGGAAAGATTGAGACTTTTAAAACGCACTATATGCTTTCCGAGAATATTTCAGTCCTGACCATAAACCCGCACATGCACCTTCTTGGAAAATCATTCCTGGCTTACGCGGTTAAGCAAAACGGGGATACCATTCCCATGATCCACATTCCGAAATGGGATTTCAGGTGGCAGTATTTTTATACATTTAAAAAAGTTCTCCGTCTGGAAGCCGGAACAGTGATTTATGTGGAAGGAACCTACGATAACACAGAGAATAACCCGTTAAATCCGTTTAATCCTCCACAGACAATCTCAGAAAGAGAAGGAAGCATGCGTACGACCGATGAAATGTTTCAGTTAATTGTGACCTACATGTCATACAGGAATGGTGACGAATTGATCGATTTAAAAACCAGCCATTAAAATTTTAAAAATATGAGGCCCTTATACTTTCAATCCTGAGATAAGTTATGCCCGGATTAAAATTTTTATAATACCTCTGATTTTACCGTAAATATTTTATTCTGAAAGTTTTAAAGAACAGAACATTTAAAGAATCTTTGCTGTTAAAAGATATGAATGTCGTTTCAACGGAAAAATAAAACTGAAAAAATAAAGCCGCACGTAGGCTCACTTTTACTTTCCGAACCATTCAATCCTGAGCCAAATTTCAAACGAGCTGTTGTGCTCATAAGTCAGCATGACCAACGGGGAAGTATCGGGTTTATCCTGAATAAACCTACACCGTTATTGATCAATGATGTGCTTGAGGATTTTCCAGAATTCAAAGCGCATGTGCATTGGGGAGGGAACCAAAGACTGGATTCAGTGTACTACATCCACACAATTTCACAGTTAAAAGGCGCGCAGCCAATCAGCAATGGTATTTTCTGGGGTGGGGATTATGAGCATCTGAAACTGCTGGTAGAAACCCGACAGATCCGGCCGGACCAGATCAAATTTTTAGCCGGCTATAATGCCTGGAGCCCGAGAAAGCTGGCAAAAGAAATCAGGGAAGAAAACTGGTGGGTAACCGATGCAGATCCGGAATCCGCTTTCAAAGAACCATCTGACTCAGCCTGGGGAAATATCCTCCAGCGTAACGGTCACGTGTACGGAATCATGAACGACTTTCCCGAAGACCCGGGGTTCAATTGAATTTTAATCTCTTCCTATTTCTTTGGGTATCTTCACTCTCCTCTCTCCCATTCGTCCCTTCTCCGTTTCTGCTTCCAACACCAATGCTCTTGAATTAAATCAGTGTGTCAAAATCTTCTAATCAACATTCCATGAAAATATCTTCCTTTGCGGTAAATGAATCTTTTTTTTGGAATCCCTTCAGGAGATGGAATTGCTTCGTTAACTGAAGAGGAATCCGGCCACTGCATACGTGTGTTGAGAAAAAAATCCGGCGACATTATATTTTTTACTGACGGAGAAGGTAACTATTACCACGGATCCATCCTTTCTGCGGATCCAAAAAAGTGCACCATTGCTATTTCCGAGACAACGAAAGATTTTGGTAAGAAAAATTATTCTCTTCACGTTGCCATCGCACCCACAAAAAACCTTGACCGATTTGAATGGTTTCTGGAAAAAGCAACTGAAATCGGGATAGACACCATTACCCCGGTGATATGTTCACATTCTGAGAGAAGGGTTCTTAAAACGGAAAGGCTGAAAAAGATTTTACTGTCAGCAATGAAACAATCCCTGAAAGCATATTTGCCGGAGATGCGTGAAGCCATTGCATTGGAAGACTTTATCAGGCAGGAAAATACCGGGCAGAAATTTATTTGCCTGGGTGCTGCTGATCTGTCGTTAAAAAATGAACTGAAGCGTGGCTCCTCTTATATTTTGCTGGTCGGCCCGGAAGGGGATTTTACAGAACCCGAAATTGCCTCTGCAACGAAAAACAATTTTATTCCTGTGAATATGGGCGCGTCCCGTTTGAGATCTGAAACTGCAGGGGTTGTAGTATGTTCCATTGTATCTTTGCTGAATGATTAAATTCTTTGTCAGAACTTCTCTGTTAAAAAAATTTGTAGCGCTCCTCATGGTATGCGCAACGGTGAAATCAGTTGCACAACCATCCTATAAAATTGCATTGTTGAAATACAATGGCGGCGGCGACTGGTACGCAAACCTGGAAACTTCCCTCCCCAATCTGATCCGTTTCTGTAACCAGAATATCGGAACCAGTATAGATCCTGAACAGGCTGTAGTAGAGGTTGGAAGCCCTGAAATATTTAACTACCCCTTCGTTCACATGACTGGTCATGGCAATTGGGTGTTGTCACAACAGGAAGCGGATAATCTGAGGAACTATCTCATTGCAGGTGGTTTTCTTCATATTGATGACAACTATGGACTGGATCCTTATGTAAGGCCGCAGATGAAAAAAGTTTTTCCGGAGCTTGACTGTGTCGAACTTCCTTATTCTCATCCTGTTTATCATCAGAAATATGACTTCAATGATGGTTTGCCAAAGATCCACGCACATGATGAAAAACCTGCCCAGGGGTTTGGTTGGATTTACCAGGGACGTCTCGTTGCATTTTATTCTTATGAGTGTGACCTCGGTGATGGTTGGGAAGATTATGAGGTACACAAGGATTCCCCGGAATTGCATCTGAAAGCATTAAAGATGGGGGCCAACCTGGTCCAATATGCGTTTGACGAGCAGGCAAACTGAAGCTTTTGACAAAGCGTTCGACTTAGCACATGCCGCAGTCTCAGGCAACTGATTTTTTACGTTTATGAAAGCTGATGACCATTTGAAAGCAACAAGACTTATGAATTTGTCTTACTAACAAGTCTTGACTTGTATTTTACTTTTTTGCAACTTGCCATCACTTAACAGTTGGCTCATTTAACTTAAAACACCAAGTGCATGAAACTTTCCTTTGAGCAACATAACGGGTTGGGGAAAATTGCCCGGTACTTCGAGAAGATTGAATCGATTGCTGAAAATATGTCTGCAAGTGAAGATCTGCTTGAGGAAGCTTTCAGAAAAAACAGGATGGAGGTGCACTGCGGATTAAAGCAGCATCAATTGAATGTTTCTGCAAAACGTCAGCAGGTTTTCCGCCAATTCCATGAAAATCCAAAACCAACGATAGTCAACCTGAATGTAATCATAAACGAGGACCGTTTCTGAACCATTCGATTGGTAAGTGCTGCGAACTTATCTTCTTTTATTTTCTAACGACGCTTTTATGGCCCAGAAAAAAACCGGGATAGACGTTTTGATTGTTGACGATCACTTGCTTTTCCGGATGGGAATTGAATCAATCCTGAAGAAGATATCGCTGGTAAATTCAGTGACCCATGCAGAGGATGGAGAACAGGTTATGAAACTATTGAAGAAAAAAAAATTCGACCTGATTTTCATGGATATAAAAATGCCTCAGATGGATGGTATTGCCGCTACCAAAAAAATCAGCATACGGTTTCCCGAAATACCCGTTGTAGCATTGACAAGTGTAGACGACAGGGAAAACATAATACAAATGATTGACGCCGGCGCCAGGGGATATCTCTTAAAGAGTGCTGACAGCAAAGAAGTAAAGACAGCCATAACTAAAATTCTAGACGGAAGTCATTACTATGCAGATGAGGTAGAAAAAAATCTTTTCGACAGACTGATTCATAAGCCGGTCCGCGACAGTAAACAAAGCATTGACGATGTTACTGATCGTTTGCGGGCTGTTTTGTTCCTGATCTGTTATGAATTTACCACCCGTGAAATTGCTGACAAGATTATGGTTTCAGAAAAATCCATTGAAGGCTACAGAACAAAGCTGATGGAAATAACCAACTCAAAAAACATTGCAGGGCTTGTCATGTTTGCTGTCAGGAACAAAATTTCCGATGATGTACACCTGATGCAGCAGTATAATATCGGCGTACAACGGGATTGAGCTCCCAAATCAATGTTGTAACACCTATTTTAAGTTAAAGTCCTGGAGAAGACCTGAAAATTCTTGTAAAATTCATAGTAAACCTATTTCTTTACAGAATTAGCTTTAACATTTGAGTCCCCTTTTAAATTTTTTGAACCAAGCTTATCCCAGTTATGAAAAAGATCCTCGTAAAGAAGATTCCCCTGTATGTTTTATTGATTTCAACCGGCCTGCTCTCGCTCATCATTTATCATATGAGCAACACGGCACCACTGGCCCAAAAGGAGATTCAGGAGGCAATAGCACCGGTTCTGGCTTCTTCAAAAGTTGAACAGGTCCGACTCAAAGAGTATTCGCTCATCAGCCCTTTGCTGACTAGTGAAATGCTCACTGAATCAGAAAGTCTGAAAGATCTTAAACGATCGCTGAGTTTTGAGATCAATCAGTTAAAAATGAATGGTACCATCAACGACGCATCGGTATATGTTCAAAGCCTGAATAATGGAGACTGGACCTCCGTTAACAGCAGCACTCCATACACCCCCGGAAGCATAATCAAAATTGCTGCGCTCATTACCTACCTCAAAATGTCAGAACAGAATCCGGGTCTTATGTCCCGGTCATATATCGCGGACGATAAAATCAAAAATGTCCCCATTCAAAGTTTCAGTACTGACTCAATTGTTGCAGGAAAGAAATACAATGCCACCGAGCTGCTTTACCGCATGATTGTTGAATCAGATAACCAGGCAACAATGCTTATCAACAGGTCACTTAATCTGACAATATTCAAAAAACTTTTCAGCGACCTGGGTATAGCAGAACCGAATGTACATGATACGAGTTTCAGCATTGTTGTTTCAGACCTGTCAAAATTCATGAACGTCCTTTACAATGCAACCTACCTGAATAAAACGAATTCAGAATATGCATTGACACTCCTTGCTAAAAGTTCTTTTACACAGGGAATTGTAAGTGGAATTCCTCCCGAAATTAAAGTGGCCCATAAGTTTGGGGAAATAGGAAATACGAGAGAAGCGCAACTGCATGAAACGGCTATTGTTTATGCAGGCAATGATCCCTACCTGATCACCATTATGACGAGGGGAAAAAATGTGCATCGATTGCCTGAAGCGCTAAGTGATCTTTCCAAAATCACCTACCTCAAAATGAAAAGCTGATAGGGGTTTTACTCATTCTTTCCTTTCACTGACATCAGGTAATCTACAATCAGTACTGCCGAAGAATCGGGAATCGGAGCCCCAAAACTTTTTATCATTTTATCAGTAATTTTCACCCAGGTTTTACGCGGGAATGCCGGCTGAATTTCGATATAGCGAAGTGTATGACAGGTTATGCAGTGCTTATTGAACAGCTCTTCGCCTTTTGCCTCCCGTTCGCTTTGAACTTTATTTTTAACTGGCAACATTCTTTCTCCGGTTTCCCGGTTTTCACAGGCACCAAGGAAAAATAACCCTATCAAAAAAAAGATGTAAAAATTACCAGCCCTTTTCATTCCGTGGCATTTAAAATATGATATTCAATTTCATTTTTCATATATCCGCTCCTGTTCCATTGATGCGAGGGTTGCGTTTCACCTTTCATGTTTGTGGCCCTGACCTCAAGAATATTTCTCCCTTTTGTTGGATTAAAAATAAAATTCCATTTGCGCCATGCATAATTTCCAAGCGATGGATTGAGATTACACATTGTCCACGTATGCCCGCTGTCAGAAGAAATTTCAACTTTTGAAATTCCATCACCGCCATCGAATGCAAGACCGTATACAGTGCATGTCTTGCCTGCCTGGATGGTGCTTTCATTCTCAGGTGAAATAAACATCGACCTGACATCGATTTTGGATATCGGAACTGTTTTTTTTGCAAGGGAATCTGGTCGTTCATTTCCATTGGGAACATTCTCAGGAACCTGGTAGGCCTTATCCATCCAGAATCCCTTATACGGCTCAGGATAGACTTTTATTTCATTCAGCATACCGACCCAGTAGGTTGCATACCATCCCGGGACAACAAGCTTTAGAGGAAAGCCATTCAGCAAAGGAAGCGGTTCACCGTTCATTTCATATGCAATCATCACCTCACTGTCCATTGCATGATCAAGGGTCAGAGATTTGACAAAGTCAGGCACCGACGACAATGGCGGCTCATCCAAACCATTGAAAGAAACAGAGACTGCACCATTTTTTATTCCTGCCCTTTCAAGGACATCCTTCAATCGCACTCCTTTCCACCTTGCATTACCCATGGCGCCGTTTTTCCATTGGGCACCTGGAACGCGGGGATCAAAAAAGCTCCTGGAATTACCTGCACAGACGCACAAAGCATTCAGCGAAACAGGTTCAAATGTCTTTTTCAGATCTTCAAGAGAAAGTGAAAGTTCCCTGTTTACATATCCTGATACATGAAGTTTGAATTGTTTTTCATCCACACTTGATGGAAGTCCAGCCAGGTGCCAGCGTACAAAGAATACATCGTTGGGTGTAAAGTCGAGCAGAAAATATTTCAGAGGTGTTTCGAAATTCGGGGGACGATCTGTAAGCAGGATCATGTCCTTCTTTTCAACGGTAGAAATAATTTCAGGAATATTTTGCAGCTGCTCAGTTTCTGCGGGCCTGGTGCATGAAAATAAAAGAAGCAGTGAATAAACCAGGAATAAACGGAACATATATCAAATACGATATAGCGGTATTTTAAAGCCGGGTTGCATCCCCTCGTCCTTTGTCAACGAGTCATTTTAAGAATTATGCATCGATCTTGGCGTACTTCGCATTCTTCTCGATGAATTCCCTTCTCGGCGGAACGTCGTCTCCCATCAGCATGCTGAAGATACGGTCCGCTTCAGCAGCGCTCTCGATCGTCACCTGGCGAAGCGTCCTTGACGCCGGATTCATTGTTGTTTCCCAAAGCTGTTCCGCATTCATTTCACCAAGACCTTTGTAACGCTGAGTGTTTACGCTTTCTTCTTTACCTTCTCCAGCAAGATCCTTGATAAACTGAACCCGTTGGTCGTCATTCCAGGCATACCGTTGCTCTTTTCCTTTCTTGACAAGGTAAAGCGGAGGAGTTGCAATATAAAGATGACCGCCTTCAATGAGCTCTTTCATGTGACGGAAAAAGAAAGTAAGAATAAGCGTAGTGATATGACTTCCATCCACATCGGCATCGGTCATGATCACCACTTTATGGTAGCGGAGCTTGTCCATAATAAGTGGACGTCCTTCCTGCTTTTCATCACGAAATATTCCCAGTGCAGTATAAATATTCCGGATCTCTTCGTTCTCATAAATCTTGTACTCCATTGCTTTCTCCACGTTGAGAATTTTACCTCGCAATGGAAGAATCGCCTGGTATTTACGATTGCGTCCCTGTTTGGCAGTTCCGCCTGCAGAATCTCCCTCAACCAAAAATACTTCGCACATACCCGGATCGCTTTCAGAACAATCAGAAAGTTTCCCGGGCAAACCGGTTCCGGTGAGCACATTTTTTCTTTGCACCAGCTCGCGTGCTTTGTGTGCAGCATGCCGTGCAGTAGCAGCGAGGATTACTTTGTCGACAATGGTTTTTGACTCGCGCGGATGTTCTTCCAGGTAATTCTGAAGCATTTCTCCTACCAGCTGGTCAACAGCACCCATCACTTCATTGTTTCCGAGTTTGGTCTTGGTCTGACCTTCGAATTGTGGCTCCTGTACCTTTACAGAAATAACTGCCGTAAGTCCTTCCCTGAAATCATCCCCGCTGATTTCAAACTTCAGCTTCTCAAGCATGCCTGATTTCTCAGCGTAGGTTTTCAGTGTACGCGTAAGCGCTCTCCTGAATCCGGAAAGGTGTGTTCCTCCTTCATGCGTGCTGATGTTATTTACGTACGAGTGAACGTTCTCATTAAACGACGTATTGTATTGCATTGCAATCTCGACAGGAATTCCGGCCTTATCACCCTCCATGTATATGGGCGCAGGAATCAGCCGCTCCCGGTTTGCATCAAGGAATGCAACGAACTCTCTCAACCCGCCTTCGCTGTAAAATTTATCTGAAGGATTTTTTCCATCCGTGTCTGTTTCCCTTAGATCAGTAATGCTAAGGTTAATGCCGCGATTCAGGAACGCAAGCTCTCGCAGGCGTGCAGCCAATGTATCGTAGTGATATACCGAGGAAATGAAAATACTGTTATCAGGCATAAACGTCTGAATCGTTCCGCGAAGTGTAGTTTCACCAATTTCCTTCACAGAATATAAGGGTTTCCCGCAACTGTATTCCTGAACATAAATTTTTCCATTCCTGTGAATTTCAGTCCGCATGTGTGACGAAAGCGCATTCACACAACTTACTCCAACTCCATGCAATCCGCCTGAAACTTTATAAGAGTCCTTGTCAAATTTTCCTCCTGCATGCAAAACCGTCATTACTACTTCCAATGCACTCTTCTTTTCTTTCGTATGCATATCAGTAGGAATTCCTCTTCCATCATCTTTTACAGTAATGGAGTTATCGGGATGAATAAAGACGTCGATATTTTTACAATATCCTGCAAGCGCTTCGTCAATTGAATTGTCCACGACTTCATATACAAGGTGATGCAGTCCTTTTACGCTTACGTCACCGATATACATGGCTGGACGCTTGCGTACTGCCTCGAGACCTTCTAGTACCTGGATGCTGTCAGCTGAATATTCGCTTGCGGCTTTTTGTGATGCCGATTGGTTTTCCTTTATCAAATCTTCCATTAATAATCTATGTTCATTTACGAAATGCCCCCTGTTTTGATGCAAAATGGGCATCAAAAAAGCTGATGTGAACCAGCCGTTATTTGTTCTCAAATATACTAAATCAAAGCCGTTCTTTTGCAAAAAAGGTCACAAAAAAAAGAGAGATTTGAACCGCAAATTGTGCCTAAACTGATTAAAAATCAATTTGCAGATCCAGCTTTTTTTTGAGGCTTCCGAGGGCTGGATTCTTTGCTTCCAGGTAGTCAAATTTCTCCCTGGGAGTATAGGGAATCCTGGGTTTATTGGGGTCCCTGTCAATGCTTGTTACGAGGGTTATTTTACCGTTGTTGAGCCTCCTGCGAAGATGGGTAAGTAGTTCTATCCTTATTGATGCAACGTCTTTTTCGACGGCTCCATTGTCAAGTGAAAAATGGACTGAAAAGTCTTCATTCAGTGTTGGGTTACGTTTACTTAACGCCGTATGCAAAGTCAGTCTTCCATCTGCCTGAAGGGCCATGGCAAATTCCATCCATGCTTTTTCAAGGTCTGCAATCTCAAACAGGTTTTCGCCTTTGATTTCTTCTTCTCCATCTGCCTGTTCAATTGCTGCTGACCTTGGTTTTAATCCTTCAGAAATAGAAATGGTTCTCCTTACACCTGATGATTTTATACCAGGTGCAGAAATATCCTGATCCTTTGAAAGATTCTGCTTTACAACCACCGGTTGTGGTTCTGACACAATCGAAGGTTTTACATTATTGTTCTGGTGTGTCTCTGTTGACTTAGGTACGGAAGTACGCAAACCAGGTAATGAAATCTGCTGAGGTTTCAGGTGGACATTTCCATCACTTTTTTTTTTATCCGCCGAGGCAGACAACGCACACATTTTCATCAGCGCAAGTTCTACCTGCAAACGCTGATGCTTTGCTGCGCGGTAGCTCATGTCGCATTTATTTGACAGGTCCAGCAGCTCCAGGAAATGTTGCGCAGAAGATTCTTTCGACTGGATCTTGTACTTTTCTTTTACCGTAACACTTACTTCAAGCAGTTTCAATGTGATTTCATCCTGGCAAACAAGGAGATCACGGAAATGTGACGATAAGCCTGTGATAAAATTGTGGCCGTCGAAACCATGGTTGATAATTTCGTTGAAGGTGAGTAATGCTGCTGAAATGTTTCCGGTTAAAATTTCATTTGTGACTTTGAAATAATAATCATAGTCCAGCACGTTTAGGTTTTCAATAACTGATTTGTACGTCAGCACATTCCCGCCAAAGCTCACCTGCTGATCGAACATACTCAATGCATCGCGCATGGCTCCGTCCGCTTTTTGAGCGATCACATGAAGTGCATCTTCTTCCGCATTCACATTTTCCCGTGAGGCAATCATCGCAAGCTGCTTTGCAATGTCTTCAACCGTTATCCTGTTGAAATCGAAAATCTGGCACCGGGATAAAATTGTCGGGATGATTTTGTGCTTTTCAGTTGTCGCCAGAATAAATATCGCATAGGACGGCGGTTCTTCCAGCGTTTTAAGAAATGCGTTGAATGCATTCGCACTGAGCATGTGAACTTCGTCAATAATATAAACTTTGTACCTGCCGCCCTGGGGAGGATACCGCACTTGATCAACAAGAACCCGGATATCGTCGACGCTGTTGTTGCTTGCAGCATCCAGCTCAAAAATATTCAGCGAAGTTCCCTCGTTGAATGATACACAGGATTCACATGTGTTGCATGCTTCGGTATTCGCCGTAATATTGGTACAGTTAATCGTTTTGGCAAGCAGGCGAGCGGTGGTTGTCTTCCCTACTCCGCGCGGACCTGTAAACAGAAATGCCTGTGCCAGGTGGTTATTCCTGATCGCATTCTTTAATGTATGTGTGATGATGCCCTGGCCAACGACGGTATCAAATGTATCCGGACGGTATTTCCTGGCTGAGACAATGAAGTTATTCATAAAAATTACTTGGGATGACGAATGTACGGATTAGAGAATGAGCAACATTCTGTGTTGAAAAAAAATGTAGGTTAAGACCACACATATGTTGACGAGGGGCAGTCAAAAAAAAACCCTGTCAGTAAAACTGGCAGGGAGATAATTTTTCGTGTGAAAATTTTTATTCGGCAAACACTTCAAAATTCACCTTCGCCTTGATATCCTTGTGAAGGTTAATGGTTGCAGTGTAAGTACCGGTGGCTTTGATATGATCGCCATCGATGCGGATCTTTTTCCGGTCCACATTTACACCGTGCTTGCTGAGGGCATCTGCCAGCTGGAGGGCAGTAATAGAACCATAGATCTTTCCTGCTTCACTTGCTTTCGCACCGATCCTGAGCGTCATCGCTTCAAGCTGCTTTGCAATTGATTCTGCATCGCCTTTGATCTTCTGTGCTTTGTGGGCGCGTTGCTTCTGTGTTTCTGTTAGCATCTTGCGATTGCTCTCAGTGGCAACTGCTGCCAGCCCGCGTGGGATAAGAAAATTACGTGCGTAACCGTCTTTTACTTTTACGATTTCATCGGCATAGCCGAGGTTATCGAGGTCTTGTTTGAGAATAACTTCCATGGGAGTTCGTTGAATAATTGATTGGGTAACTTAGCAATTGGGAAATCCCTTTTACCGAAATTACAATTCCTTTTACTTCATTAAATCTGAAACGTATGGCAACAAGGCAATGTGGCGTGCACGTTTGATGGCCTGGCCAACCTTGCGCTGGTATTTCAGCGAAGTTCCTGTAAGCCTGCGAGGAAGAATTTTTCCCTGCTCATTTACAAACTTGAGAAGAAAATTAGGATCCTTATAATCGATGTATTTGATGCCTGATTTTTTGAACCGGCAGTATTTCTTTTTTGTAGTGTCTACCTGCGGAGGTGCGAGGTAACGGACTTCATTGGACGTTGCCATTTACTTTTTTTGATTTTTTAAATTTTACTTCGGATTTGATTTCGAAATTCGGTATTCGAAATTTTGTTACGCTACTTGCTCTTCTTCTTTCTTGACAGTAGCGTTCTTACGCTTCTTTTCATTGTACGCAATTGCGTGTTTGTCCAATACAACGGTGAGAAAGCGCATGATCCGCTCGTCGCGTTTAAACTCAATCTCAAGCTTATTGATAAGCTCTCCTTGTGCTTTGTACTCGACGAGATAGTAAAACCCGGTATTCTTTTTCTGAATAGGGTAAGCCAGCTTGCGCAATCCCCAATTGTTCTCATGAACAATCTCGGTCCCGTTGTCGGTGAGGATTTTCTTGAATTTGTTAACAGTATCCATCATCTGATCTTCCGAAAGAACTGGAGTCATGATGAAAACTGTTTCATAATGATGTAACATGCCGGTTTTGATTAAATTTTGATATTTTTATTAAAATGGGTTGCAAATGTAGAAAAATAATGCTCACACCAAAAGGTATTGGCAAGAAAAAAACTAGAAAATTCCCTTTAAAAAACTACATTTTCACAATCTTTTCAGTGACTGTGCTTAACTCCGTTGAGATGTTCAATTGGTAAACGTCAGGCGGCAAGGTCGACAGGTCGAATACAAGCTTCTGGAACCCGTTTTTAAGCGAAACCTCCTGGTTCATCACAACCTGGCCGATTGAGTTATAGAGACTCATTGTCACCATTCCACTTTCTGATAAATTCATGTCCACCGCAACTGATGCATGGGTCGGATTGGGATAGATGCCAATCACCACATATTTACCTTTGCTTGTACAGTTGATCAGAATAATATCGCTGGTGGCGGATTCACCATCAAAATCGGTTTGCTTCAGCCTGTAATAAACCGTCTGGTTGGATGTTTCATCAGTTAACTGGTATTCCCTCACTTCAGTAGTTGTTCCACTTCCCTTCAGTGTTGAAACAGGGCTGAAAGTCTTGCCATCAAAACTTTTCTCAAGAGTGAAAAAGTCGTTGTTGGTTTCACTGGCTGTTGTCCAGTGAATGATAACAGCATTCTCCTTACAGTCTGCAGAAAAATCGATCAGCTCGACTGGTAGCGGAATGGACTGGGGTGAGATATTAAAGTTTTCGGTTGTAAAAATATTCCAGCCGGTTTTTATCACACTTGACAATGTCGGAGATGCTGCACCTGTATTCGAAACCAGTCCCATGTCATTCCATTGCATCGGTGGTGAAAATGGTCCCCATTCTGTCATAAGATTATTTGTAAAAGAAGTCACTCCGTCAGCAATATTATCATAATAGAGCCTCACATCAGTGATGACAGCTCCACTGATGCGCGATACACGCTGGTACCACAACGGATTGATCACACCCAAACTCGGGTCTTTCAGTGCACGGTTATAGCCTTGAGCGTTTGGATCGTTGTTTACAAATCGCACTCCGAAAGTTGAAGCCAATGAACTGTTTGGTTTGAGTTCAACCGGTCTGTAGCGCGGAGTTCCGAGGCTGGAACCAACAGGAAATAAATAGGTTCCCGAGGTGTTCGTATTTCGCCAGAGCTTGCCGTTGTTTGTACTGCTTACAAATCCCTGCACAGGAGTCGAACTGAATCCTCCTGTACGCGTAATCGCAGCTACAGCAGTATTCGTGACGTGCATCACATAATTATTTGTTGCAAGTTCCCTGTCATTCAACGACAGGATACCTTCCGTTCTTGCGTCCACTGCCTGGGATTTTACTCCTGTACCTTGTAATGTGAGATTATAAAAATAAGTAGGCGTGCTACCCAATATGCCTTGTGCTCCGCCGCTCATAACTACCGTTCCCGGACTGCTATTAATAAAACAATTGCTTGCTGAATTATTTGTCCAGTCACCAAGCAGCTCAAAGGTTCCAAGGTTATCTATATTCCCGATGTTCACCCCGTTATCCTGGTTAATGAATCCGCCTTCATCATAAAGCAAAGCACCCGCCTGAAGGAAAATGAGAGAACCATCATTTACAATCAATCCGGTACCTGCACCGGGGCAGTTTTGCACGGTTATATAACCTGCTACGGTTTTGGTATTGTTACCGAAAGAATTTCCCGCCGTAAGGGAAACGGCATATGTTCCGGCCGCAGGGTAACCAATGATTGGAAACTGCGATGTAGAACTTGCCGGAGCTCCACCGGTAAAGGTCCAGTTCCAGGATGTAGCTCCCCCCGTGGAAAGATCAAAGAAGCTCACGAATTGTCCGGCGCAAATAGTAGTTGGTGCTCCAGCAAAATTTGCCGTAGGTGCAGAACATGCATTTACTGTAATGTAACTGAAGCGCGTAAATGTACTTGTACCGCTGGAGTTTGAAACCTGTAACGTGACTGTATAAACTCCAGGTGTATTATATGTAACCACTGGGTTCTGTGCAAGCGATGTTGCTGGTGTACCTCCTGCAAATGTCCATTGCCAGTAATTTGGAGATCCCGTAGATAAATCTGTAAATGAAACTGTGTTGCCGACACAAACCGTCGTAGGCGCTCCGGTAAAATTGGAAACCGGCGGAGGAGGGCATGCATTTACAGTAATGTAATTTGTCCTGGTAAATGTATTTGTTCCATAAGCATTAGTCACTTGCAGTGTCACGTTGTAAACTCCTGCGGTGGAATATGTGATCACAGGATTTTGTGCAGCAGAAGACGCCGGTGTTCCGCCCGGAAACGTCCAGCTCCAGGATGTCGGTGTGTTTGTACTGGCATCAAAGAAAGATACTGTTTGTCCTTCGCAAAGGGTTGTCGGATTGCCGTTGAAATTGGAAACAGGTGAACAATCATTTACAGTGATGTAACTGGTCTTTGTACGTGTATCCGATCCCGAAGCATTCGTGGCTGTGAGGGTAACAGTATAAACTCCCGGCGTATTATAGGTTACTGTCGGATTTTGTGCCGCTGATGCAGCCGGTGCGCCACCGGGGAATGACCAACTCCAGGATGTAGGAGTATTTAAAGATGCATCTGTAAAATTAACGGTGAGCGGTGCGCATCCTGAAAGCGGGTTTCCGATAAAGTCGGCAGTGGGTGCATTCAATGTGCAATTCCCTGGTGTGAGCGCAATCATCGGAGCCGGACCGCATGCATTGGCTACCACACTTCTGCTCATGATATCATTTCCTCCTGCAACTTCGCTTGCAGCTGTAAGTGTTCGTCTGTCAGTATTCGGACCAATTGCATAATTCATTACCGTAACAGGAACGATGGTGTGTCCAAGCTGGTGGCTGTGACCTAATTCATGAACGCAAACAGATTCGAAGTCAAACTGACCGCCGCCAGTTGCAGCAGGGCCGTAATTCCAGATAATGCCGCCTGTATTGTTCGTTCTCCATTTGCAATCTGTTTCATTCAGATACCATACACCTCCGCCGCACCCTGCATAGTAGCTGTAAGAAACTCCTAATACACCTGCTGGTAATGCACACGAACCGTCAAATGTGCTGACGTTCGTTCCATCCAATGCCTGGCAGGCAATTGCTGTGGTTCCGCTTCTTGTAAAGTTTACAAATGTTGCGCAACGCCACGTCTGCATGGCTCTTTCAAATGCAGCCACTGCAGGACCGTTCGCATTAAATGTAGTGTTGTATTTGAAAGTATATCCTCCTGCACCATTCTGGTTGATGAGATCGGGCTGGTAATAAATACCTCCGCTTACAACATTTAATTCGTTATAGTTAATGATGAGGTTGATCCCTGAAACGGTGGTTTCACTCAGGTTATTTGTGACCCGGATAAAACCACTTCCTGCTCCACTCGGCACACGTGCCTGGATGGTTGTTGCATTCCAGCTGATGATATGATTTGCCGGGGTAGAAATATATCCTGCACCCCCATTGTTGGCATCCGGAAATTCAAGATTTGTTGAGCCTGCATAGGAAGGACCAAAGTTGGTTCCTGTAATCGTTACAGTTGTAAAAGTTCCGGCAGTTGTAGGAGAAGGAGCAATACCTGTAATGGTTGGTGGAATCAGCGACTGGTTACCTCCGGAACCTGCAGGGAATGAGAATGGAGTAACCTGGAGATAGGAAGACCCGGTTTGCTGCTGGATCACATCGTACAGATCGTCCTGGATATCAGGATACGAATTGTACAGATCTGCAGCTTGATGCGTCAGTAAGTCGTACTTTATAAATGATTGCTGTGAAGACGTTCCCTTGAATTGCAGTGTTGTCGAAACAGGTGATGCAGAATTGTAAACATCAGGCACAGCAAGAAAGAAGATTCCTGTTTGCTGATCTTCGAGCTCAAGATTCGGTTCTGCAACAATTTTTGTATTCCCTACTTCTCCACCTTCATTTATTAATTCCACGATTGAAGAAGTGATTCCTCCTTTAAAAACCTTATACACCTCAAGCTGATAACCTGTATAAATAAAATCCTGATTAGCATTCCAGAAGCTCTGGTGAGAAACGACCTTACCCTCAACAATTACAGTTGCATCATTAATACGCTGGTTTACCGGAACCTCATAGGTAAGGCATTGCCCTTGTACATATAGGATAGAAAGGAAACAAGCGAAAAAAATTAAAATCTTTTTCATCGGAATTATTTTTTTTCTGCTGAACGAACGGGTAATAACGGTTCCTGCTTCTTAAATTCATAGCCATATTGCACAGGGTCAGATGGCCAATGGAATATCTGTGAATACTCCGGACGATTTTGTGCCCTGGCTGCTGTGGGTTCTTCTTTCAAACCCGCCGGACCAGGTGCCTGCATGAATCTTCCTTCGCCATAATTTGTTTTCGGCTTCACCACAAGCTGATATTCAAGTATGCCTGAGTGATTACCTCCGTTTAATTCAAGGATATCAAATCCCGTTGCGGTGCGATTGGTAACCGTTATGCCATTGAAATTCGGCATATCAACCGGGGTACAGAAAACACGGAGCGGATTATCTGCATTCACAAAAATGACATCGGCAAGAATGGGATCCAAATCCACATGAGCATGGCCATTGGTCAATTGCACTGTTCCATAGTCCTGGTACCAATACTCTGGTGATTCCGGACACGTGAGCATAATGCGCCCGTGATTTGGAGTAGGAATAATTTCGCTGACTGAACCAAAGCCGGTAATTTTCCTGTTCAGACCATTGTTTGCAACATATGCATAACCAAAGTTGGCACCTGCATAATTATTCGCCTCAAAGTATCCGCCAGTACATAATCCGCTATTGGAATATGCTCTCCCTGATACACCAATTCCATCCTGGCTTTGACTGTTTGCGATACCGGAAACACCGACACTAATAGCACCGTTCCCCGCAATTGTGCCCCTGTTCATATAACCTGAAACTGCATTCTGAAACACAATTGCTCCAAAGTTTGCGAGCTCATTCAATTGTCCGTAAAGTGCAGGCGGGTTGGCTGTTGTGCTGGGATTGTCAGTACCAAAATATCCTCCGATCCATACATCGGAATAACCGATGGCAGCTGCATATGTGGCCGGGCTGCGGGTTACAGCAATGAAAGACGGGTTGGCAGTTGCAGTTCCCTCTTCTGAAAACATCACCGCACCGGGAGTCGGACCAAAGGTTCCAAGGGAAATTGCTCCGCTGTAGCCGAGATATCCTGAACCAAATCCTGTATTTGTGCCTCGCACAGCAATACCTGAAGAAACCTGAACATGGAGTTTTGCGGTGGGGGCTATAAGCCCTATTCCTACATTACCCGTAGAAAGCACACGCATCTGTTCTACGTTACTTGTCTTAATTACCAGGTCAACTGCATCTGCAGTTCCTAAAAAATTTGTTGCTGCAGATGTACCTACGTTCCCTAAAATCATCCATGCAGGATTCGTTGTACCGGGTGCGGCGCCGACAACTAAAGTTCCATTCGGATCGGCAAGCACCAGGCGATTCCCAACACCGGAAAGGGTTGTAGACCGGATGTTTCCAACAACGTGTAGCTTGTCAAGCGGGATTGAAGTTCCGATTCCAACGTTTTGCGCAACTGCTGATGCTGAAATGAAAAGTGCAAACAGCGCAAACGTGAATCGCGGAGAATGAATTGAACATTTCATTGGGATTATTCTTTTAAAAAATTATTTCTTCTGTTCGAGCTGTTCGATTCGTGCTTTCAGGTCGCTGATAATCTGCTGCTGTTCCTGGATAGCATTTACGAGCACCGGTACAACTGCATTTATATTCACAGCTTTCATTTGCATGGTTTCGCTGTTCTTGTCAGGATTCTGACGGTCATTATTAATACTGCCGATGGTTTTATCCGCTACAGCTTCGGGTAATACCTGTTCAAGTTCCTGCGCAAGAAATCCAAGGTTCGTTCTGGTTGCTTTAAAATATTTAGGATATTTCTCAGTATCATATTCATATGAATATGTTTTCATTGCAAGGATTTTGTTCAATGAATTTGAGAGGGGATTGATATTTTTTTTGAGGCGTTCATCTGAGACAAGCCAGTAATTCCCGGCTGCTCCGGCACCGTAGTCTCCCTGGCTCAGAAACGCCCATCCAACCAATGTTGGTTCGGAACCACTAACCCCTGTTCCTGCTGCCAACGCGGATATACCCCTTACACCTGCACCGCCTGCATTCGAGCCATAATACTCCCCTTGTACACCTCCAAAAATTGTGGTGTTCCCGGCTTGAATCATACCGTATACAGCGCCTCCATTTACACCGGCAGGGCTGTATCCATTCACAGCCCAATAAAAGGTGGGGTTACCCACGGCATTCATAAGGTCTCCCGCAATAACGGTGTTCAGTGTTCCAACGAAAAATTCGCCGAGTGAACTAAACCTGCCCCTGAAGAGATTATTTGTTCTGAAATCAATATTCTGAGCATCAGTTGTTCCTATAAAATTCGTTCCCTGTGTGGTTGTATTTCCACCATTCAATCCAGAGTTTCCTGTCACCAGCCAGGCTGGCGAAGTCGCAGCTCCCGCAACAATCAACGTTCCGTTCGGATCAGCAAGCACCATGCGATTCCCAACACCTGCAAGGGTTGTAGACCGGATGTTTCCGACAACATGAAGTTTGTCAAGCGGAATTGATGTTCCTATACCAACATTTTGTGCAAAAGAAAATTGAGATAAAAGTATTGTGCTGATAAATAGTGCTTCGCGGAAAAGGTAAAATTTCTTCATGTATTTTGAAGTTGAAAGGTGGTTGTTTAGAATTCAAAGATACATTAAAATCAATGCGTTAGTAAACCTTGAGCTTCAAATTTTGCTTTTTTGGTCAACCTGATTTATCCTTTGGCAAAAGGATAAGTTTTACTTGAAATTCTCAAAGACCAAGCGTCCCGAGCTCATTTAAAATACAAAATTTTACCTCCTGAATAAATATTCACGGGCTCCGTTTTCTCGGGTGTGCACCTGTATAAATCAGCTTCGCATTTCTGACTACCTGCTGATTGTATACTACATTCGCACACTGCATGAAGCTCAGCGTTGTCATTGTAAACTACAATGTAAAGTACTTCCTTGAACAGTGTCTCCACTCCGTATTGAAAGCATGCGAAGGCATTGCGGCAGAGGTTTTTGTGGTTGATAACAATTCCGTCGATGCCTCTGTGGAGATGGTCAGGCAAAAATTTCCGGCTGTAAAGTTGATTGCAAATAATGAGAATACCGGGTTTTCGAAGGCAAACAACCAGGCCATCCTGCAAAGCAAGGGGGAATATGTGTTGCTCCTGAATCCGGACACAGTCGTCGAGGAAGATACCTTCAGAAAAATAGTCGGCTTCATGGATGCACATCCTGACGCCGGCGCACTTGGAGTAAAAATGCTCGACGGCAGCGGAAAGTTTTTACCGGAATCTAAACGCGGATTGCCGACACCTTCTGCAGCCTTTTACAAAATCTCAGGACTTGCTTCACTATTCCCGAAATCACGAACGTTTGGAAAGTATCACCTCGGCTACCTGAACATTGATAAAATAAATGAAGTGGAAATCCTTGCCGGCGCATTTATGCTTTTGCGGAAAGCCGCACTCGATAAAACCGGTCTGCTCGACGAAGATTTTTTCATGTATGGAGAAGACATCGATCTCTCCTACCGCATGCTGAAAGCAGGATATAAGAACTACTATTTTCCGGAAACCAGGATCATCCATTATAAAGGCGAAAGCACGAAAAAAAGCAGTGTGAACTATGTGCTTGTTTTCTACAATGCCATGATCATTTTTGCCCGCAAACATTTTTCGAAACAAAATGCTGCCGCCTTTACATTCATCATCAGGATTGCCATTTACCTGCGGGCTGGCGCGGCCATCCTGAACCGGTTCTTTCAGAAATTAATTTTACCGCTGCTCGATTTCATCATCGTTTTCGCCGGCATGTTTTTTCTGAAAGAATATTGGAGCCGGAACATGCTGGTTCAATACCCGCAGGAATTCATGATGCTGGCAGTTCCATCCTACATCATTATCTGGATCCTGTCAGTTTACTTCAGCGGTGGCTATGATCATCCTGTCCGACTTCAGAAAATTGTACGGGGGCTCTTTACCGGAACATTGTTGATACTCGTAATCTATGCATTGCTTCCAGAGCATTACAGGTTTTCGCGTGCATTGATTTTGCTGGGTTCCGTATGGGCAAGTCTTTCGATGATATCTCTGCGGATGGTACTGAACATGGTTTGGCCGAAGCAGTTTGGACTTGAAAGCAACAGCAGGAAGAAACTTTTGATCGTTGGCGAGGAAGACGAAGCAAACCGCGTACTCTCATTACTGAAGATGTCAGAGACTACGCATAACTTCATTGGCTTTCTCAGGCCCCGGGAGAAAGGTTCTGTTTCTTCAAAACCTGAATTTGAAAAGTTCAACCTTGGCACAACAGATAAATTCAGGGAAGTAATAGAAGTATATGGTATCGATGAAATTATTTTCTGCGCGCGCGACATTGCTTCAAACCACATCATCACGTTTATGAGCGAAGTCACTTCCAGGGAAGTGGAATATAAAATCGCGCCTCCGGAAAGCATGTTCATCATCGGCAGCAATTCCATGGATAATGCCGGGGAGTTGTACGTAATCGACATCAACAGCATTTCGCGATGGATGAATAAGCGGAATAAAAGACTGGTGGATATTATCCTCGCATTTGTATTCCTGCTGCTCGGACCGGTGCTCATTTTTTTTCAGAAAAATCCATCCGGATATTTCAAAAATATTTTCAATGTGATCAGCGGTAGCCATTCATTCGTAGGATATAAAAGAGGTGAAAGTATTTCCATCAGCATGCTTCCGAAAATCAGGCCCGGTATTCTCAGTCCACTGGATGCGCAAGGGACACAGCAGCTTGATGTGCAAACAATTGAAAGACTGAATTCACTCTATGCAAAGGATTACCAGATTTATTCTGATCTGAATATTATCTGGGAAGGGATACGGAATTTAGGACGATGATTGGCTTTTGGACTATAATGGCAAACGGCAAAGAGCCAATGGCAAAAAGCATTTGTCTCCAATGATTCATGTATCTTTGTCAGCTTTAATTTAAGTACCAAGGCATAATTTATAAAACAGAATTACTGATGATCCAGCTGATCATGCCCAAAATGGGTGAAAGCGTAGCCGAAGCAACCATCCTGAAATGGCTGAAGAAGGAAGGAGATAAAATTGAAATGGACGAACCCGTCCTTGAAATTGCCACCGACAAAGTAGACAGCGAAGTTCCTTCTCCCTCAGCAGGTATTCTTTCCAAGAGAATGTTTGAAGAAGGACAGGTGGTGAAAGTCGGACAGGTGATTGCAATGATTGCTGCGGAAGGCGAGAGTGCTTCTGCTGAATCACCAAAGATCCAGACTCCCACTCCTGCTGCCATGCCCGCTCCTGCCCCATCTACAAATGGAAAAGCACAGCTACAGCAAGCCCCTGTTGCAACAATGTCAGCAGAACCACTTGCGAAAACTTCTTCGACAGGGAAATTTTATTCACCATTGGTCCGCACCATTGCAAAACAGGAAGGTGTGAGTATGGCTGAGCTTGAAACGATCCCCGGCTCAGGAGCCAACAGCCGCGTTACCAAAAATGATCTGCTGAAGCATATTGAAACGAAAAAATCTCCGGGATATATCGCAGCTCCTGCTCAGCCTTCTGCTCCTGCCCTGCAACAGGCAACTTCGCCGGCACCGGCGTACGCAGCGCCTGCAGTCTCGGCTTCAGGAAATACGGAAATCATTGAGATGGACCGCATGCGCAAGCTGATCGCTGATCACATGGTGATGAGCAAGCATACTTCTCCGCATGTTACATCCTTTGTTGAAGCTGACGTCACCAATCTTGTTCAGTGGCGTGAGAAAATGAAATCGACTTTTGAAAAACGCGACGGAGAAAAATTAACCTTCACTCCGCTTTTTATCGAAGCATTGATCAAAGCCATCAAAGATTTTCCGATGATCAACTGCTCCGTCGACGGCTCAAAAATCATTCTGAAAAAAGACATCAACATCGGAATGGCTGCAGCACTGCCAAGTGGCAACCTGATTGTTCCTGTGATCCGGAATGCAGACAGGTTGAACTTACTCGGACTCGTCAAATCAGTGAATGACCTGGCCAATCGTGCGCGTGCAAACAAACTTTCGCCGGATGAAATCCAGGGTGGCACTTATACCTTGACAAACGTCGGTACTTTTGGAAATGTGATGGGAACTCCCATCATCAACCAGCCCCAGGTTGCGATCATGGCTACAGGAGCGATCCGGAAAAAACCCGCCGTCATCGAAACACCACAAGGAGATGCCATCGGCATCAGGCATTTCATGTTCCTTTCTCACTCATATGATCACCGTGTAGTGGATGGCGCGCTGGGTGGCAGCTTCGTACGAAGGGTTGCAGACTATCTCGAACAGTGGGACGTGAACAGGATGATGTAAGACATCAGTATTCTGATATCAGTATTCAGATAAATAAAAATCGAATTAAACAATGTTGTTTTGATTTCTGATGGGATAATATTTTTCCACATCGTAATTTGATACACGGAAATTCCTTTTCTTCATCACGTTAAACCACGGTATATGATTCTTTCTCAATCTGCCCTGAAACCTTCTCTCGCTGCGATTCTCATTTCAGGGTTTTTATTCATTCAACCAGCTATTGCACAGCGTGCGAAAACACATACGCTTACTGCCGACGAAGCCAAACTTGTGAAGAAAGATGCAAACGGTGCATTCACTTCCGGTGATTTTAACAGTGCATTACCATCGTATAAGGACCTGGTAAAAAGCTCGGGGGAAAATCCGGAATACAATTACCGCTATGGAGTTTGCCTCCTGAACACAAACAGCATCAAATCAAAAGCTGTGGAGCCGCTGGAAAAAGCAAGTAAAGCAGCAAGTACAAAAAAGGATGTTTGGTACTACCTCGGTATGGCTTACATGAATGCCAACCGCTGGGACGATGCCATCAGCGCTTTCAACACCAGTAAAACCAATAATATACTGAAACCGACAAAAGATTTTCTTCCTGTTGAACGAATGATTGAGATGTGTAACAATGGAAAAGAACTGACTGCAAAACCCATTGACGTGAAATTCGAAAACATGACGAAGATTGTCAATACACCGTTTGAAGAATATAATCCGATGATCTCTGCCGACGGAAAAACACTTGCTTTCACCTCCCGTAGAAAAGGAAACATGGGTGGCTTCATTCCTGAGCTTGGTGTTTACACTGCTGACATTTTCGCATCCACCTGGCGTGATACCATCTGGACAAAAGCCCGCAGCCTCGGTGCTACCGTAAACTCCGACTGGGACGAAGAAACTGTTGGAATGACTCACGACGGAAACCAGCTCATCGTCTATTTTGATAACATGGAATATTTCGGCGACCTCGGCATCTCTATGTCTAAAGGACGCAACTGGCAAAAGCCGATACTGATGAGTACAACGATTAATGGAAAATCCCTGGAAGGCAGCGGCTGTTTGTCGAACGACGGGCAAGTAATTTATTTTTCAAGCGACAGAAAAGAAGGACAAGGTATGTCTGACATTTGGTTTTGCATCCGCCAAACGACTGGTGAATGGAGCACACCGCAGAACCTTGGATCAGTTGTGAATACAAAATATGATGAAACGGATCCATACATTTCCCTCGATGGACGCACACTCTACTTCTGTTCCAAGGGACATAATTCAATGGGCGGGTTCGACATCTTTTACACTACCTATGATTCAGGAACGGCAAAGTGGAGCCCGCCGAAAAATCTCGGGTACCCGCTAAACAATGCCGATGACCAGACTTCCTTTTCCATGACAGGAAATGAACGTATTGCTTATGTTGCTGCAATCCGCGATGAAGGTTTGGGAGATAAGGATATCTACAAGGTTACTTTTAATGATACATCTACCCATCCTTTTTATGCCTTAATTTCAGGTGTAGTGAGCAGTCCAAATGGCGCAAAGGTTGAACTGCGACAAGTTTCCCTGCTGAGTAAGGAGGACAAAAAAGTAATCAGTGTGTACAAGCCCTACTTCATGAGCAATGAATATGTTTTGAATGCGCGACCGGGAGAGTATTATTTAAAGGTTGAAGGCTACGGATTCCAGGTGATCGAAGAAGAAATAAAAATTGAAGATGGCTTCCCTCCCACCGATCTCACAAAGAACTTTTCCGTCGACGTAGCGAAGTAGTGAATCCGAATAAAGAAGTGCGCATCCTCATGGTTTGTCTCGGCAACATCTGCCGGTCACCCATGGCGGAAGGAATCCTTCGCAGGAAATTACTTGAACGAGGACTTAAAGTTACAGTTGATTCCGCAGGAACCGGCGGCTGGCATGCAGGTGAAAACCCCGACAGGCGGGCCATTCATACGGCAAAAAAATTCGGAGTTGACATTTCACATCTTATCGCCAGGAAATTTTCCAGGAAAGATTTTGACAACTTTGATTTCATCTACGTGATGGACCATGAAAACCTGCGGGATGTGCTTGCACTTGCACGGACGCAGGAAGATATTGACAAAGTGAAATTACTTTTGGATAATGGAGATGGGGATTCGGCTGCTGACGTACCTGATCCATGGTATGGCGGTGAAGAAGAGTTTGTGGAAGTATATCAATTGCTTGAAAAAGCATGCGACTACATTGTAAAGAATCTTGTTGAGAAAGCTTCATCATGATCCTTAATTATTGTCAATAAAAAAACCAAGCAGCATTTTTCACGCAAAGTCGCAAAGCCGCAAAGATTTTTATTAAGGTAAACTTGGCGATCTTAGCGCCTTTGCGTGACATTGGCTGTTGCATCAATTTAATATTACTTCGACCTCAACATGAAATCTGGAATTCTCTATATGATACCTAGCTATCTGAGTGAAGCAAACACCGGAGTAATTCCTGATGCAACAAAAGAAATTATTTTCTCCCTGGATCATTTCATCGTAGAAAATGAAAAGTCGGCAAGGCATTTTTTGAAGGCAGCAGGCTATTCAAAACCATTGCAGCAATTGCAATTGCAGGTGCTGAATGAACATACGAATCTCAAAGAAATTCCGGCGCTTGTAAAACCGTTGCTCGCAGGAATCAATGTTGGAATTCTTTCCGAAGCGGGTTGTCCGGGTGTTGCAGATCCCGGAAGCGAAGTTGTAAAACTGGCGCATGAAAAAAATATTGAGGTCGTGCCATTGGTGGGCCCCTCTTCTATCCTCCTGGCCTTGATGGCAAGCGGAATGAACGGTCAGCGATTTACTTTTCTTGGATATCTGCCGCGTGAAAAAAGTTTGCGTGTGAAAGCGATCCGTGAACTGGAAAAAAATTGTATTTCAAAAAATGAAACCCAGATTTTTATTGAAGCCCCGTACAGAAACCTTCAGCTTTTCGAAGATATGCTTGGCACACTGAATTCTGAAACACGTATTTGTATGGCTGTTGACATCACATCACCCCAGCAATTTATAAAGACAAAAACGGTTAAAGAGTGGAAAGGAAATGTTCCTGATATTCAGAAAAAGCCTGTGGTGTTTTTGGTGGGGAGTTGAAATGACATCATGTCGATAAGTTTTTTTTGTAGCAGGTTGATTTTTTCCGTTTCATCGCAAGGGACTGCTTCGTTCCTCCTTTAGACTTGCAACCATTATTTTCACATTAAGGTTGATTGAGAAGAGATAAGAGTGAACTATTCTGTGCCTCTTGGCAAGATGCCAATACTGCGATTCAGACTCTTATCTCTCCAATCAAGTAAACTCAAATAGAAATTCGGGCTCATGACCCATTATTAAGGAGTTAAGTTATCCTTGATTGTTCTCAATCGACTGAAACTTTTAAAACACAAATTTATGGAAAAGGAAAAAATTATCGGAATCGATGTGAGTAAAAGAACTCTTGATGTTTGCATACTGGATGGGGAGAAATCCAGTCAGTTGCAGATTATGAATTCAATAACTGCGATCCGTAAATTTCTACGGCAGTTTGACGGACAATCTGTAGTCGTAGCGATGGAGAATACGGGAAGGTACAATTGGCCTTTGTATGAAGTTCTGAAGACTTTTTCTTACGATGTTTATGTTCTTTCACCGTTACACTTGAAAAGGAGTCTTGGTTTAACCAGAGGAAAAAATGATCAGATAGATGCTTATAGAATAGCTGCTTACACTTTAAAAAACCAGCAGGACTTGAGAAAATGGAAGGCTCCATCAATGGTGATAGAGAACCTCAAGGTTTTGCTTTCGGAGCGAACTCAACGGGTGAAAATGAGGAGACAGCTTCTTACTAATGGACATGACTATTCAATTTTAAAAGGTTTGGATTTGAAAAGCACTAAACAGCTGAATGCTTCATTAATCAAGAGGTTGGACGAACAGATAAAGAAAATTGAGCAGGAGATGCAGCGTCTGATCAAAACTGACAGCACCCTGCAAAAGCAATACGAGTTAATTCAAACGGTACCTGGCGTGGGCAAAATCCTGGCATGTTCAATCTTGATCAAAACCCAAGGCTTTACAATACTGTTGGATCCAAGAAAACTGGCTTGTTATTGCGGAGTGGTTCCATTCCAGTTTCAGTCTGGAAGTTCTATTAAAAGAAAGGACCGTGTATCAGTATTCGGAGATAAACCATTAAAAACGTTATTGCATTTAGCTTCAATGAGGGCGATCCAGTTAAAATGTGATTTAAGAGATTACTATCTCAGAAAAGTTCAGGACGGTAAAAGCAAAATGTCGGTACTAAATGCTATCCGCAATAAATTAATCCACCGGATTCTTGCCGTGGTAAGAAATCAGAAACCATATTTCGATTTGCAAGTGTCATAGAAATCGCAGTGACTACTCCCTTTGTAGTAAGAATCACATTGGAAAGTGCCGGTTAACGATTAACTGTTAAAGAATAACGTTTTCTTACCCTACATCAATGCACCGCCCCTGTCGCATGAAGTAGTTTTGCATCATAATTTCAAATAGAAAACATTTTAATAAATCAAAGCTATGACAACTGCAACTTTAACAACTACCAAATGGGGACTTGACCAGGCACATTCTGAAATCAGGTTCAAAGCAAAGCACATGATGATCTCTACGATCACCGGTGAATTCAAAAATTATGATGTGACCATTGAAACTGATGCTGAAAAGGAAGATGACTTTACAACAGCAAAAATCAACTATACAGCCGATGTAACGTCCATTGAAACAGGCAATGCGCAGCGCGACGGTCACCTGAAGACAAACGATTTTTTCAACCCGGAACAATATCCGAAGCTCAACTTCGTATCAACTGAAATTGTGAAGACTGATATCGGAAAGTATTTGCTCACCGGCGACCTCACGATCCGTGATGTTACAAAACAGATTACGCTCAATGTAGCTTTCGAAGGAAAAGTTGTAGATCCGTGGGGAAATACGAAGTACGGATTTTCAGTTGATGGTAAAATCAACAGGAAAGATTTTGGCCTGAACTGGAATGTGGTTACTGAAGCGGGCGGAATCCTTGTGGGAGAAGACATCAGGATACATGCAAGTGTTCAAATCGCAAAAGTTAAAGTGTAGGTGGTTTATTTAAAAGCCGATGATTACGCCATCGAATAACGAATCTTTACTAATATACGAATTGCGAATTCGCGAATTTGTAATTCGCATATTAGTTGGATGACATTAGTTATTAGACGGAGTAAATCGCGGAGTTCTCCACCTCTACTACCAATTATAATATTTACTGTCCCAGGTGTTGCAGGAAAAATTTTTGCTGAAGGAAATTCCCAGCCAAAGCACAATGCCGCTGAACATAATGAACATGTGTACGCCCAGCCACAAGCGCAGGTAAACTTCGCTCTCGAAATTCATCACATTCATCCATTGAACCGGTATCAGCCATGAACCTATTGTACAGCAAGCAAGCAGACTCAGGAAAAAGATGATGGGGTTTTGTAACGGCAGGAAAAGAAATTTTTTATACCAGGCAAGGTCTTTACCCCATTTGTGCAAAAGGAAGTAAGAGGTGTCGGTCAGCTGTGCGAAAAGAATCGGATCCTTATTGATGTTCTCCAGCTCAAATGCATGATCGGGAGCGATGATGCGGAAATTCTTAACCTGGACTCCGTACTTCTTTTCAAAATCTTTAATCTGCATCAATGCTTCATATGGAAATTCAGACTTGAAAAAAGATGAATTCAAAAAGCGAAGCCGGTAGCGGATACATGTCTTCCTGATTTCTTCAAGTGAAAAAACGCGGGATGTATCGCTTTCATCAATACGCAAAAGCATTTCTTTTTCGGGATGCTCTTCTTTCAGTCGTTGTAGAATAAGTGCATCTTTTTTCTGCACCTGTTCCAGCAGATCATGCACTTCATTTATCAGCTTCTGCTGCCTCATCCGTTCATGAATGAGTTCCTGCTCAACGTTCAAGGGAGAAAAAATCATTCCTTGTATTTATTAAGACAAATATAAATAATATCCTCCACGAAGTACGAATAATTCCACACGAATATACTAATTACGAATGTCTGAATACCGGGTACTGTCTACCGAATACTTAATACTGATTACATTTGCGCTTTAAAAAAAATCATGCCTGAAAATAAATCGCACAATTATAAGTTCGGAACAAACGCCATCCATGCCGGACAAGAACCTGATCCTGTTACCGGAGCAATTATGACACCCATCTACCAGACTTCAACCTATGTGCAGGCGAGTCCGGGAGACCACAAAGGATATGCATACGCCCGTGGGAAAAATCCAACGCGCGTTGCGCTTGAAAAATGCATCGCTTCCCTGGAACATGCGAAGCATGGCCTGTGCTTCAGCAGTGGAATGGGCGCCACAGACGCAATCATCAAGCTGCTTCGTCCGGGCGATGAAGTGATTGCCACCGACGACCTGTACGGCGGTTCTTACAGGATGTTTACGAAAGTGTTCGCTCACTTTGGGATCGTGTTTCATTTCGTCGACATGCATGATGAAGCGGCTGTCAGGAAAAAGATCAATGCAAAAACTAAAATGCTGTGGGTTGAAACTCCTACCAACCCGATGATGAAGATCATCGACATCAGTGCTTTTGCTACAATTGCAAAAGAAAAAAAACTGATCATGGTTGTAGACAACACCTTCGCTTCTCCATACCTTCAGAATCCACTCGACCTCGGCGCTCATATTGTCATGCATTCTGCAACCAAGTATTTGGGCGGACACAGCGATGTGATTATGGGATGCACCTGCACGAATGACGACAGCCTGCAGGAGCAGCTTGCCTTCATTGCCAATTCCTGCGGAGCTGTGCCCGGACCGATGGATAGTTTTCTTGTGTTGCGCGGGTTGAAAACATTGCACGTTCGCATGGAGCGACATTGTGCAAATGGTGCCGCCATTGCGAAGTTCCTGAAGGCGCATCCAAAAGTTGACGAGGTTTTCTGGCCGGGTTTTCCTGAACATCCAAATCATGATGTCGCAAAAAAGCAGATGAAAGATTTCGGAGGAATGATTTCCTTTTCACTGAAAAAGGATACGATTGAAGAAACCAGGAGAGTGATGGAAGGAACAAAGGTTTTTTCACTTGCTGAATCTTTGGGAGGCGTAGAATCCCTGATCAACCTGCCTTCCGTGATGACCCATGCTTCGGTTCCAAAGGAAGAAAGAGAACGAATCGGTATCACCCACTCCCTTATCCGGCTGAGTGTAGGAATTGAAGATATTGATGATTTAATTGAAGATTTACGCCAGGCTATCGGATGATCTGGATCGACCTGAAATCGCGTGGACTTTAGGCTTGGTAATTCCTGCTAAACTTAAAACATTCTTGAATCCTCAGATAAATCCGGTTGATGGCTTTTTTATGTCAGAGGACTGTCATTCATCACTTTATCAATATTTCCATACCCTATAAAGTATATATTTGCCTCAAATTTTTGAATAACCAAACGGATAAGCAACCTGCTGATTTTTAACTAAAAAGTTCCAAAAATTCTAGTAGGTTTGCGTTCCAAAAATTAAATTTTAATAAAAAATGAAGAAAAATTACGCGATCGCTATCGCATGTAGTCTGACTTTTTTCAATGCAGCCCTCGCCCAGGAACCACGTAAACATTGCTTTACTACAGAAATGAGTAACCGTAAAATGCTTGAACATCCTGCGGCATATAAACAGTCAGAGGATGAACTTGAACAGTTTACACGTTCATTCGAACAAAGTCACAGCAATATGCGCCAGACAAATACCGTTCTGATCATACCTGTGGTGTTCCATATTATTCACAATTACGGTCCGGAGAACATCAGCGATGCACAGATTCACGATGCGATTGCTATTATGAACCGTGACTACAGAAGACTAAATGCTGATACAGCCGATCTCATTCCTGCATTCCATGGAATGGCTGCAGATATTGAAGTTGAATTCCGTCTGGCAACACTTGATCCTTCAGGTAATTGCACAAATGGAATTGACAGGATTGCTTCTTACCGAACACACAATGCTGATGATTATTCAAAGCTGAATGCATGGCCGAATAACATGTACCTGAACATCTGGACGATTGCCGACTTTGGTCCAAATCATGAAGGAGCAGCAGCATATTCATACTATCCGAACAATACAATTCCTGATAATGAAGACGGAGTCATTTCTCTTTCAAGTTATGTAGGCAGCATTGGTACCAGCAGCGTAACCAACTCTCGCACACTTACTCATGAAGTCGGTCACTTCTTTAACCTCCAGCATCCATGGGGAAATACAAATGACCCCGGAGTGGCTTGCGGAAATGATGGTGTGAACGACACACCCATTACGAAAGGCTGGGACCATTGTCCAAACAACAACTTTGACATTTGTACAGCAGGAGTAGACGAGAATTTCCAGAACTATATGGATTACTCTTACTGCGACGTAATGTTCACGCAGGGACAGAAAACCAGGATGATTGCTGCACTGAATTCAAATGTTCAAAACAGGGATAACCTTTGGCAGTCTTCAAACCTCATAGCTACCGGAACAAATGGTGTCTCGATGGTAGCATGTGCACCATTGGTGGATTTTTCTCCTGCTAACGTTCACATGTGTGCCGGTGATTCTATGCAGTGGATTCCTGCAGTTTACAATGCCGATACACTCTCTTTCTCGTGGAGCTTCCCTTCAGGAACTCCTTCGGCTTCAACCCAGGAAAAACCATATGTACATTATTCAACTCCCGGAACTTATTCTGCCACACTTACTGTTACCAGCCCGGGTGGAAATGTATCCCTGACCAAGACTAATATCCTTACCGTTCATGGCAGCGCTACGATAGTACCGATTCATACTGATGACTTCGAAACTTCAGGAACCTGGCCAGGCGACGGATGGGTTGAAAACAATGACAACAGCGGGTTATATAAATTCACACGTGTCACCGGCATTGTTGGATCTTCAGGAAATGCCGCAATCAAAATGCGTAATTCAGGAACAAACCATATCGGAGAATTCGATGCATTTGTAACGGATGCTTACGATCTTACAGACTGGACAACCTGCCAGGTTAAATTCTACCTCGCATATTCCAATTACAATACAGCGAAAGTGGAAACACTGCGTGTGTATTATTCAACCGACTGCGGAGAAAGCTGGAACCTGCGTTTGACAAAATCAGGAGCAGGTCTTGCAAGCATTCCAAACGCACTCAGCAACTTTACTCCTAGCTCTACTGCTCAATGGGATCTTATAACAGTTTCTGTCGGAGGCGGAAGCGGCAAACCGAATGTCAGGTTCAAATTTGAATTTGAATCGGGTGGTACTAATACATCGCCATATGGAGATAACAATCTCTACATCGACGACCTGATGATTACGGGAACCTATGTCGGAATTGCAGAGGCAGCGCGTGCCAACCTCGCATTCAACCTTGCTCCAAATCCATCTTCTGAAAAAACGAACCTGATGTTCAGCACATTTGAAAAGAGTGATGTGGAAATCAGTGTTGTAAACAACCTCGGACAGCAGGTTATATTCATGAACATGAAAAACCTTCAATCCGGTAACCATGAGGTTCCCCTCAACACATCAAGCCTCTTACCCGGAATTTATTTCGTTCAATTGAAATCCGGTGAAGCTGTTGATTCTAAAAAACTGGTGATCCAATAAAAATCTTCTGATTACAAAAACCACTCTCGATATCGCAGAGTGGTTTTTTTTTACATCAACTCCAATCATGAGAAAACTGATTTTCATTCTTTCAATGGCTTTTGCAGTTTCTGTTTCCGCACAGGAAGAAAAACATTGTTATACAACAGAAGTGTACCGCAAGATTTTGCAGGAACATCCGGAGGTGCTCCAGGTTCAACATTCACTCGAAACATTTACTGAACAGTATACTGCACAGCATGCTTCAGAACGAAGCGGGAATGTTCTCATCATTCCAATCGTATTCCACATTATCCACAATTACGGCGTCGAGAATATTTCAGATGCCCAGGTATTGGACCAGGTCAGGATTCTCAATGAAGATTTTCGACTGATGAACAGCGATACATCCTTCATCGTTCCTGACTTTAAACCCATCGCTGCCGACTGCGAAATCGAGTTCCGCCTGGCAACGATTGATCCTGACGGAAATTGTACAAATGGAATTGACAGGATACAATCAACGTTAACTTATAATGGAGATGACAATTCAAAACTAAACCCGTGGCCATCGAATGAATACATGAACGTCTGGACGGTGAATAACCTGGGTAGTTCTGGCGCCGCGGCTTATGCATATTATCCCGGAACTGCGCCTCAAGGTGCTGATGGTGTTATCGCTATTCATGCGTACATCGGAAGCATTGGTTCAGGTAGCCCAACACGCTCGCGTGTGCTAACCCATGAAATCGGACATTGCCTGAACCTTGCCCATGTATGGGGAAGCACGAACGATCCCGGTGTTGCTTGTGGAAACGACGGAGTGAACGATACACCCATTACGAAAGGCTGGACAGCCTGCAACGTAAATGGATCAGTCTGTAATCCGCCACTGCTGGAAAATGTCCAGAATTATATGGAGTATTCTTACTGCTGCAAAATGTTCACCCAGGGGCAGAAGACCCGCATGCGCGCAGCTTTGAATTCTTCAGCAGGCGGAAGAAATAATTTATGGCAGGCGGCGAACCTCGTTGCTACCGGTACTGATGGTTCTTCTGCGGCTGTTTGTGTTCCCATCTCTGACTTTAACAGCAACCTTTCATTTGTGTGTGCGGGCGACACTGTTGAATATTATGATTTGTCGTGGCGCGGTGAAGTGAGCACGTGGAATTGGAGCTTCCCGGGTGGTGTTCCCTCCTCCTCTTCTGATTCGATGCCATTAGTCGTTTATCCCTCGGCAGGAAGCTACGATGCAACACTTACAGTAAGCAACGCTTCCGGAAGCGACACAAAAACAAAAACCTCATTTGTCCTCGTTGCAAATTCAACTCCGCAAGCAATTCCATTCACTGAAGGATTTGAAACTGTTTTTCCCGGAGATGCGGTTATTATGAATCCTGACAATGACAATACGTGGCAGCAGACAAACACAGCTGCGTATACCGGTTCACAATCCATGAAGATGAATAACTACAGTGGAAATACAACAGGAGCCATTGATGAATTCATCACCCCGCCGTACGACTTTACCGGAATTGTTTCCCCAACGCTCACCTTCCGTCTTGCATGTTCCCAGCGAACGGATACCTCGCGGCATGATATGCTGAAAGTGTATTACTCGCTCGATTGCGGAAAGAGCTGGGTGCTTCGCTATACACGTTCAGGTGCAATGCTCGCCACAGTCCCGCCGCATTCATCTGCATACACACCTTCCGCATCTTCCGACTGGCGCCTGGAAAATGTAAGCGTACCCATTTTTGCAGGTCAGCAGAATGTGCGGGTAAAATTCCAGTCAACCAGTGCCCGGGGAAATAATTTGTACATCGATGACATCAACCTGAATGGAAATCTTGCAAATAATGTAGTTCTTAACGAAGACCTGACTTCATTCAAATTGTCTCCTGTTCCATCAGCAGGTCATCTCGACATATCATTTTCATTGAACAATGCTTCAGAACTATTGATTGATGTATTTGATCTTCCAGGCAAAAAAATCACAACGATTGCAGATCAACGCTTCAGCGCCGGTGTTCATGAGCTGCATTTTGATTCGAGGCTGCCAGATGGTATTTATTTCATGAAGATGACGATGAATGGAATTTCTTCCGTCAGTAAATTTGTAATCGCAAATTGATAGGAAATGTCCGGTAGTGGCTATTGGAGATTTGCTGGAAACCTTTGGTAATAAGTATTTAACAATTAATATAGGATTACAAAAGCAAAGAGCCAGGCGCCATTGGGAATAAATCAATCGCAAAATTTCTTCCTCATTTTCCGGGGATCAAATATCGATTAACGTATAACGAATAACGATTATATTTGTCGCTTCCGCAACACACCTCATTTCGCTTTGAAAAAATTCAGGGTTTTTATCATATTGTCTGTTTCCTGGTTCTTCATCCCGACAGCTTTCGCACAAACCGAAGGAACAATAGTCGATAAGGAGGCTTCGAATTTCATCATCCTGAATCCGGCTCAGTATTTTGTAAATGAAATTAACATTGGATATGAACATTATTTGTCTAAAAATAAAAGCTTTGAGATAAATGGCGGGTACATCTACAGGAATGATTTCTGGCTGAACCTGACTGACGACTGGATTCAATCTCAATATTTCCGTGAACACGGATTTGCATTGAGAGCATATTATAAGTTTTATAAAAAAGCGAACGAAAAAAATAATAACAGGAGTTTTTATTCATTCGGCGTGAATTACCAATACCTTTATTTTGATGATGAGTGGTTGGAAACGGGAAAGCCCTACACTTTGGACAGTACAATAATGACAGAGCCTCAGCATCCTTACAAGAAAGCTAAGGTCGGTGAAGAACAAATCCTGATGAATCGCTTTCGCCACCGCTTTGGAGTGCAGCTCCTCCTGGGAAACCTGATACCATTGGGCAGCAATTTTTTCCTTGAGTTTTATTACGGGCTTGGATTGCGTGGAATATTCAGCAAGCGCACGGACGTTGCACGAATCACAACTATTGACGAAATAGGTTATTACCAGGACCTCAATTTCAAGGATACCGATTTTTATATTCGACCTACCATTCATGCAGGTGTAAAACTCAAACTGGGATGGTAGAATCTTTCACTTTACAACAAACTCAACCTTTATAATTATACCGATGAAAAAGCAACTCTTTACCTGGATGCTGCTGGCAATTGCAACTGCATCATTTTCCCAGTCAGAAAAAAAACCGCTACCTGCACCCGTTAAGATCACTTCCGTAGAAGGCATTACGGAATATAAGCTGGACAACGGCTTGCGTGTGCTCATCTTTCCTGATCCGTCAAAAGCAACGATGACGGTAAACATTACATACCTTGTTGGATCACGTATGGAAGGATATGGAGAGACAGGAATGGCTCACCTGCTGGAACATATGGCTTTCAAAGGTTCAACAAAACACACAAACGTACCGCAGGAACTTTCATCACACGGTGCAAGGCCGAACGGCACAACCTGGTACGACAGGACAAATTATTATGAAACTTTTTCAGCAACTGACGAAAACCTAAAATGGGCATTGGACCTGGAAAGCGATCGCATGATCAATTCCTTCATTGCCAAAAAAGACCTGGAAACTGAATTCAGCGTGGTACGCAATGAGTTTGAAAGAGGTGAAAACAATCCGTCAGGTATCCTCGAAGAACGCATCTGGTCGACAGCTTACCTGTGGCATAACTACGGCAAATCTACCATCGGCTCGAAGGAAGATATTGAGAGGGTACCGATTGAAAACCTGCAGGCTTTTTACCACAAATATTATCAGCCTGACAATGCTATTCTCACCATCGCCGGAAAAGTGGATGAAGAAAAAACTATTGCGCTCGTCAACGAATATTTTGGTCCTATCCCCAGGCCGACTCGTGTGTTGCAGCAGCCTTACACGGTAGAACCGGTCCAGGATGGAGAACGGAATGTAGAATTACGAAGAGTCGGAGATGTACAGGTATTCACTTGCGGTTACCACATCCCTAACGGAGTACATCCTGACTATGCAGCTATTGATGTACTGAATAACATTCTCACAAATGAGCCTTCAGGACGCCTTTACAAAGCGCTGGTCGAATCAAAAAAAGCGACAAGCACATACGGTTATGCAATGGCCATGCACGATGCGGGCTTTGCAATTTATTCTGCCGATGTCCTTAAGGAAAAATCTCTTGACGATGCAAAACGCGCCATGCTGAATGTGCTTGACAGCCTCAAGTTTCAACCGGTAACAGATGAGGAACTGAACCGCGCCAAGACCAGCCTGCTCACTGACGTAGAACTTATGTTCAACAAGAGCGACCGGGTTGGACTTGCATTGAGCGAGTTCATTGCTATGGGCGATTGGCGACTTGTGTTCCTGTACCGCGACAACGTTGAAAAAGTAACTGCAGAAGACGTGAACAGGGTTGCCAAACTATATTACAAGCCTTCAAACCGTACGACCGGTTCATTTATTCCTGATGCAAACCCTGACAGGGCAAGCATTCCGGCCAATCCTGATGTACAGGCTTTGGTAAAAGATTACAAAGGGAAAGCAGTACTTGCTGCTGCAGAAGCTTTCGATCCTTCGCCTGCAAACATCGACAGCCGTACAAAATCAGAAACGCTCAAGGGTGGAGCGGAATATTCCCTGCTGAAAAAATCTACCCGTGGCAGTTCGGTAAATGTGAATATAACGCTGCGTATCGGAACGTCTGCCACATTGCAAAACAAGGCTACCATTGCTTCATTCACTGCGGCCATGCTCGACAAAGGCACAAAGAACCATACGCGTAAACAGATCACTGATGAATGGGACAAACTGAAAGCAAAGGTGAGTGTAAATGGCGGCGGACAATCTGTTTCAGTTTCAATTGAAACGTTGAAAGACAAACTTGTTCCTGTGCTGCAGCTTGTAACTGAAATCCTTCGCCAGCCTGTATTTCCAGCCGACGAATTTGAAAAGATGAAACAGGAAAACCTGGCCGATATTGATCAGAATAAAAGCGAGCCGCAAGCCATCGCCGGCAATGTGCTCAATCGCCTGCTGAATAAATTTGACAAAAGCGATTTCAGGTATGCAATGGATTTTGATGAACAAAGCGAAGCAGTAAAAAGTGTTACGCTTGACGATGTCAAGAAATTCTACGCCGATTTTTACCAGAGCGAAAACGCAACAGTGGGTGTTGTCGGTGATTTTGACGAGGCAGCAGTTGTTGCAGAACTGAAAAACATGCTGGAACTCTGGCGAGCTCCGAACAAGTATGAACATGCAGTTGACCCATATTGGGACATTGAAGCCAAGACGGAAAAAATAAATACGCCTGATAAAGCAAACGCAATGATGATGGCGGGATGCAACCTCCAACTGCGGGATGACGATCCTGATTATGCTGCCCTGGTGATGGGAAATTATATCATCGGCGGGGGCTTCTTAAATTCACGCCTGGCTACGCGCATCAGGCAGAATGAGGGTATCAGTTATGGAGTTGGAAGTTGGCTACAGGCTGATCCGCTGGATAAATCAGGCGCTTTTGGTTCGTATGCAATTTACAATCCCGACAATTCAGACCGGCTGGTCAAAGCCTATAAAGAAGAACTGGCGAAGGTTGTGAAAGATGGTTTCACCGAGGATGAATTGAAAAATGCAATCAGCGGATACCTTCAGGGGCAAAATGTGAACAGGTCACAGGATGGATATCTTTCAGGAAAATTATCCGGAAATTTATTCCTGAACCGCACCATGAAGTGGAATGAAGATTTCGAAAAGAAAATTTCATCCCTTACAGTTGACCAGGTAAATGCGGCGATGAGGCAGTGGCTGAAACCGGAGAAAATTACCATTGTGCAGGCGGGAGAATTCAACCGTAAGAAAGCGAACAACGGGCCAATCTATAAATAAGGAAATGCGAAGTCCCATAGGGACGTTACCCGGGTAACATCAATAGAGTACTCAAAAACAAGTCCCGTAAGGACGATATATCAGTAAACCCAACTCAGTATCCATGTCAGAAACAACATATAATACCATCGGCGAAACCCTTGTGAAAAAGCACAAAGCAGAAATCAGCAAGCTGTTTGGAAAGCCATGCATTAAAATCAATGGAAAAGCGTTCGCCTGTTTCTTTAATGGAGATATGGTTTTCAAACTGGACGAAACCAATCACAAAAAAGCTTCTGCATTGAAAGGCTCGAAGTTATTTGATCCATCAGGAGCAGGAAGGCCGATGAGGGAATGGGTTCAGGTGAAACCGACGCATGAGAAGGAGTGGACGAAACTTGCTGAGGATGCTTTAAATTATGTCCTTGAAAATTCTAAATAGAGTTTTCAAGGAATATCGAATTTGCAATTTCGAATCTCGATCCGCATTTATTATTCTTAATTTAATATACCTATTTTTTTCGAAATTCGATATTGGGTATTCGAAATTGTAAACCGGAATGCTTAATTTCACAACTTAATTTTAAATAGAAATGTCATTACAGGTAAAAGGTAAATTAAAAGTAAAAGGCAGCGAGCAGGCTGTCAGCGATCGTTTTCGCAAACGTGAATTTGTTCTCACTGACGATTCATCACAATATCCGCAGCATATTTCTTTTCAGCTGACGCAGGACAAATGCGCTTTGCTGGATGCTTTCAATATAGGGGATGAGATGACGGTATCATTCAACCTTCGCGGCAGGGAATGGACAAGTCCGAAAGGAGAAGTGAAATACTTCAACTCACTTGAGGCGTGGAGACTTGAGAAGGGAGCTTCATCAGGAAGCCAGGAGAAAAATTATGAGCCTGTGCAGGAAACTTTCGGTAAGGGTGGAGAAGCGATTGATGATTTGCCATTCTAGCTTCTAGCCGCTGACTTCTGGCCACTGGCTGTTTCCCTTCGGCAGGTTCAGGGCAGGCTTCGTCTCTTCGTCACTCTTCGACAAGCTCAGTCCAAGCCTGGTCACTTAGTTACTTCTTAAGCACCTGCTGCACCAGGTCAGCCGCTTCCTTCAACTCAATTGCTGAAAAAACTTTCAGTCCGGAAGCGTCGATGATCTTTTTGGCTTCTTCTGCATTCGTTCCCTGAAGACGTACAATAATAGGAACAGGAATCTTTCCGATATTGTTGTAAGCATCTACAATTCCTTGTGCTACGCGGTCGCAGCGTACAATTCCTCCGAAAATATTTACGAGGATGGCTTTCACATTTGCATCTTTCAGGATGATCCTGAATGCCTGCTCTACGCGGGCTGCATTTGCAGTTCCACCCACGTCAAGAAAATTTGCGGGTTCGCCGCCTGCAAGTTTGATAATATCCATTGTAGCCATCGCAAGACCGGCACCATTCACCATACAGCCTACATTGCCGTCCAGCTTCACATAGTTCAGGTCATGCTGGCTTGCTTCAAGTTCAGTCGGATCTTCTTCCGTGGTATCGCGCATTGCAGCATAATCCGGGTGACGGTAAAGTGCATTGTCGTCGAAATTTACTTTTGCGTCAACGGCTAGAATTTTATCGTCGCTGGTTTTTAAAACAGGATTGATCTCAAACAATGAAGCATCAATGCTATCGTATGCTTTGTAAAGTGAAGTAACGAATTTCACCATGTCCTTAAATGCCGCGCCGCTGAGACCGAGATTGAATGCAATCTTCCTTGCCTGGAAACTCTGCAGTCCATTCTTCGGATCAATTTCTTCCTTGAAAATTTTTTCAGGAGTCGTAGCAGCAACATGCTCGATATCCATTCCGCCTTCCGTTGAATACATGATGATGTTTCTGCCATTGGCGCGGTTGAGCAGGACGCTCATGTAAAATTCCTTTGTCGGGGAAGCACCCGGGTAATAAACATCTTGCGCAATGAGGACCTTGTTCACACGCTTTCCTTGCGGCCCTGTCTGCGGAGTCACCAGCTGCATGCCGATAATGTTTTCGGATTTTTCCAAAACTTCATCGAGCGTCTTGGCAAGTTTTACACCTCCGCCCTTTCCTCTTCCACCGGCATGAATCTGGGCTTTTACTACCCACCATTTCGTTCCTGTTTGCTGTTGCAATTCCTTTGCAGCTTTAACTGCTAATTCCGGAGATTCTGCAACGATGCCTTCCTGTGTGGCTACGCCAAAACTTTTTAAAATGGATTTTCCCTGGTATTCGTGAATGTTCATATAGAAAGTGACTAGGAGATTTGGTGACTAAGTGACTAAGTAATTGTGTCGGCAAAAGTAGAAAAATAATCAGCCGTTGGCCATTAGCTATTGGCCGTTGACTTCTAGAAGTTTTCATTTTTACTTCTCATTTACAAACGATTATAGCTTAGGGCAAACAGCAATAGCCAAGAGCTATAAATTATCCCTGCAGATTTGGAGAGGCAACCGGCTTCTTTTTGAAAAGACCATTCGGAAACATTTCCCGGTAAATTTCATCGAAGAAAATTTTGAGCTGAATGTTATAAATCGGGGAGCCGAAATTTTTTCTGTAGTCTTTGGAAGCGTTCACAGCAACCCGGTATCCCAATCCGGCTGAAACGCCTACCCAGTCAATAATATTGTACTGTGCATTTACAGTAGGTTCAAATAATACAACTGGAAAATTCTTGGTAGAGGTTCTGTTTTTTGTGAGACGGTCAATATATTCATAATGCGCACCCCCTGCCCCAATAACCAAAGGCACTGAAAGATGCCAGGAATCATTGGTATAAAATTCATATTCAAACGATGTACTGATAAAATTGAACTTCAGCTGACCGTTGGTCTGGTACGCCAGATCATTTTTATCTATAGCAATTTTATCTACGATGTCAGAATTCAACCATCCGTACCCGATGCCCAACCTGACTTTTTTATTGAACTCCAGCCCAGCCTTAATGCCGGAAATGTTTGCTGATTGCCGGTTAATGAAGGAATTATATTGTGTGAAATTGAAAAAAAACTTCGGTTTTGTCCGGAAGGATTGACTGATCTCATCAGTAATCTGTGCCTGAATAATCATTGCATACGTAACAAGCAGCAAGCTTAACGAAACACCTTTCATTTCAATGTGATCATACTACGGATAATTGTAAACGTTACGCATACCGGAATATTTAATAACTCCCGGTGCCGGAGGCCACTTTCTGAAAGTATTTCTTTACTTTCGTCATCATTCAACCCAATCCTTCCAATGAAAAATATTTTTACCCTTCTTTTTCTTTTGAGTATCAGCTTCGTATCATGGGGCCAGTTTGACCACCTGAATATCAACCTCCTCGACAGTTTCAATGACCCGAATGTGCAGGCTGAGTCTACCTATGGAATTCGTTTCCAGAGCTGTTGGGGGTATGTGGATTCACAGGGAAATGAATACGGCATCCTTGGTTCAACTGCAGGTACGTATATCATTGATGTGACTGATCCCTCAAACCTTGTACAGCATACGTACATTCCACACAGGCAAAACGATTGCATCTGGCACGAATACAAAACGTACCAGAATTACCTCTACATAATCAGTGACGACGGAGGCCAGCCCACGAACAGTCTGCAGATCGTAGACCTCTCCTACCTGCCCGACTCCGTTCATAAAGTCTATGACGATACTACCATTTTCGTACATGCACATACGCAGTACATAGACGGCATGAGGTGGTATGTAGGAAGTGTTACCAGGAAAAACGGGAACTTTTATCCGATGGCAGTTTATTCATTGGCAAATCCTGAAACCCCGGTTCTGCTGCGGGCTTTGAACCAGGACTATCCGAATATCAATTCCGTGCACGACATGTTCGTGATTCACGATACCATCTATGCATCCTGCGGATACCAGGGATTGTTTATTTTTAAATACGATGAGCAAACCAATACCTTCATTCAGCTGGGTGCTCTCTCCGGGAATCCGAACAATTACAACCACAGCAGTTTTATTTCGAAGGACCATACCACTTTGTATGTGTGTGAAGAAGTTCCTGCCGGTCAGCCTGTCCAGGTTGTTGATATCACCGATATCGCCAATCCTTCTGTAATCACAACATTCGTCACAAATGCAGGAGATACGCCTCACAATCCTTATGTGTATGGGGATTACCTCGTGCTTGCTGCATACAGTGATGGTGCATGGGTATATGACATCAGCGATCCGCACAATCCTGTGCTCTCAGGATATTTTGATTCACATCCACAAAATGGTACCACCTACAATGCTCCCTATGAAGGCGCGTGGGCAGCATATACTGACTTACCAAGCGGAGTACTGTTGGTTGCCGACATGCAATACGGTCTGTTTGCGCTTGATAAGTCCATTGCCATGGCCACTCCTTCTGCAATCCCATCCGAAACAACAGGAATGTCTGTTTTTCCGAATCCTTCGTCTTCAGATATCAGTATAAGAATAGAACAGCTTTCGGATGAGGGTGTAAATTTTTCCCTTTACAACATGGAAGGAAAAAAAGTTCTGGAGAATGACCTGGCAGCTGTTAGAAAAGAAGAGAAATACATTTTAAAAACTTCAGGTCTTCCGGCAGGAGTTTATACACTTAAAGCGACCGGTCAAAAATATACATTTGTTAAGCGAATCAGTATTACAAAATAAATTTTACACGACTGTACAGTCGGGAAAACCAATATTGTCATGGGTGTAATGGACGATCTTCTGCACATTCTTGTGGCAACCGTTGCAGCGTTGGTTGCTGGCATTATCTGGTACCAGCCGTTTATGTTTGGCAACCGCTGGAAGGAGCTTGTGAAAGAATACACAGGCATGACTGATGAAGACCTGAAGCCTGAACCTCTTCGCCAGATACCGATGTGGTTTTTTGTGACGCTCATCAACGCAATCGTCGTATACCTGATTGCAGACAGGCTGGATATTCAAAGCCGGTTGTCAGCGATTAAAATTGCACTTGCACTCTGGGCCGGGTTTGGACTTACGTTCAGCAGTTGGTCCGTAATTTTTGCGCGTCAGCGCCAGTCATTGTGGCTATTGAACAACGGGGCATTCCTTTTAATGCAAGCCGTTATTTGTTTCATCCTCGTGATGTGGAGATAAAAAAAGCCGCACCTTTTTCAAGATGCGGCTACGATTCCTGTTCCTGTTTTTACCTGATGAGAATTCTTTCTGTGTGAACGCTCCTGTCAGTTTTCAACTCCAGGAAATAAACTCCGTTAGTAAGCGAATTAAGTTCCACCGCTTTACTGGTTGTAGTTGCATCCCATTTACTCTCGTAAACACGTTTGCCTGAAATGTCAGTGATAGTGATTTCGCCTGTGCCATACAAACCTGGAGTTTCAATTGTAAAACTTCCGTTGGATGGATTTGGTCTGATTGAAAAATAACCTGACTGCAACTCATGTATTCCAACATTCTGGTCGCAAATGGTATCGCTTATACTGGTGCAACCATTGTTATCCGATATCACCAGGTGATAGCATCCATTTACTGTCAGGGTCAACGTCGGATCAGTGGCTCCCGGGAAAGGAATTGCACCGAGAAACCACTGGTAAGAGTAAGATGTATCCGTAATAGAGGATGATAATTCATGGTTGTTATTGCTGATTGTAACCGCAGGAGGACCACTCACAGGTATTACATTCACCGATGCAGAAGAGGCAACGCATGCCCCGTTGTTTGTAGTTACGTAATAGACACCTGCATTGCATGCCTGGATAGATTGCGTGGTGTCGCCGGTATTCCAGTTATAATTGTACATGTAAGGTGCCGTGAGTGTGGCGCAGGTATTCGGACAAAGATTCAATGTGCCAGGGGCATCGCCACCATTGTACACAACCTGGAATACACCGGTTGATTTAAAACTTCCGGCTTCAAGGAATACATTTGAATCGTACACGCCATCCCCAACGTCGGCAATAACGAGCTTCAGATGGTATGTTTCGCAGGGAATCACACCTGCTTTTGCAGTGAGTACAGTTGTATATCCATCGTATTCCATTACCGTTCCCATGAAGTTGTCAATATAATACTGGCAATTCATGCAAGGTCCGGTTGACAATTGTCCGACAGGAGTATATCCATTATTGATATTGTCGATTGAAACAGGGATGGTAGTTGAAGGAACGAGTGCGATGTTTTGTGAGCCAACGATTCCAGGACCGCTGATAAAAAATCCGAACAGATCACTGTATCCCATGTTTACGAATTCATTGTATTCCTCAGAGCCGAATACATAGTTGAACTCTACAGAGTCAGAAGTAGATGTAAAATCAAATTCCAGGATTGTTGCGTCCTGGGTGGTGTCAATTCCATTTGTATACTGGTTAAGCAGTTGATCGCCGGGTTGTAAATTATCCATTGATGCAGCATCCTGGCTGTTTGGTCCCGGAGCATTGCTAACTGTTCCGGAAGTAAGCATGATGCCGCTGGTTATTCCAAATCCACCGCCTGAATCACTGAAGAAACCAGAGGCATGTATTGTATCCCCGGTAAATGAAATATTTGACGTCGTAATTCCTCCTCCCAAAAGCGTCTGTACAAGTTGATTCGGTGAAAATGTGCTGTCAACGATAATCTGTGCAGAAGCGGATAGAGTGGAGAAGAAAAAAAGTAGAACGATGTTAAAACGGAAGTTGTAGAGTTTATTCATTTTCGCTGTGTTAAATTTAGGAAAACGAAATTAAGAAAGTTTTTAGAATCAGAACTATCATGTATAGTAGTGATATGGGAGTCTTTAACAAAGAAGGGTATTGGATCATTTATACCTGTTAAAGGCATCATCCTCCAAGTACAGGAACGTAAAAAAAAATGAGACAAAAACAGGTCGGATCAGCGGGGATACCCTTGATTTTATAGATTCCTTGAATCGCTTCTTAAATTCAGGAGAGATTCAGCATTCCTTGAGCCGTAAGAAATTCAATTTCATTTTATTAAAAAGGGCGGAAAAGAAAAAACCTTCCTACGGAAATCCGGTAAACGGGAAGTACAAAAACTACCCCCATGAAAAAAATTTACGCAGTATTTCCCCTGCTGCTGTTACTGATTGTGACTTTCACAAACAGCTGTCAGAAAGAAGAGCTTATGATGTCGGAAAAGAAAATTTCCGAGCAGATTTCCCACACGTGGTCAATGCAATTTACAAACTCCGAATCGGATTGTAACTGGCAGTTCAGCGAAGGAAAAATCTACATCCGCCAGAATGAAAATATTAAAGGTACAGGTACCTACAGAATAGAATGTTCGCTTACAAAAGCCAAGGTTATATTCGAAGGGTTTACCGGAGGAGATGAATACCTGAATGTTACCTGGCAAGTGATCAATTTGGACAGCAAAATCCTTGTTATCACAAATCTTAGTAAGGGAACACAGGTGTACGAATTCACAAGAAAAGATTAACCAGAGGACACGCAATAAAAAAGGCCGTCGCAGGATATGTGACGGCCTTATTATTTTTATAACGCTTTTTATTGTCTTACAATTCTTCTCACCACTTTATCTTCTCCGCTTTGAAGCGTAAGAACATATGAACCGGGTGCAAGACCGGACAAATTCCAATCCATCGATTCAACATGATGGGATGTTTTCTCTTCAACTACCTGACCGACGAGATCCGTCAGTTTCAACGTCCAGTCCTTCTTAGCCATTACATCATTGAATTTGATGTGAAGCTGGTCGTTCACAGGATTTGGATAAACAGATATCATGGAAGATACGCTGCTTTCTTCAATACCTACTGACAGGATATTGATTGTATGGCAGGTTGTGTTTGAGCAGCCAGCCGCATTAATTACAGTAAGGCAAGCAACAAATTGTCCAGTCGTTGCATATGCATGCGAAGGATTTTGAAGACCCGAAGTATTGCCATCGCCGAAATCCCAGATGAATGTTACAGGATTTCCTGTTGAGTTGTCAACGAAATCAACCAGGTTGGCAAATACATTTTGAGTAAATGCAGAAGTTGGTCCCGGAGTCATCGTTGCAGTTACAGGTACGCGCGCGCTGATGCAAGGTAAATCCTGAACTTCCCAGTCATAGAAGAAATAGTAATAGCCACTAGCACCGGCATTTGTTCCCGTGATTGTAACCGGACCATAAGTATATGGTGGTGTGGCACCTGAATTGTTCCTGTACAAATTACCTCCGTCAGGACTGCCAAGCTCAAGGTCAGTTCCAACAGGCAATGGCCAGTTCAGGGTAACGCGGCTTTCACCAGCAGGAATATTTACAGTGGTCGTACGCAGCGTAGTACCATTATCAATAAGTGTGATGGTCTTGCTGCCAGCAGCAGTGCAATACACTTTCACTGATACTAGATTTATAGGTGAAGCGCAATTGAAGACAAGTGTGCGGTAGGTTCCGCCCTGGTAATAACTGCCGCCGCCAAATGAATTATCATGTGGAGTATTAAATCCTGACGGAGAAAAAATCTGGGACTCGACATAGTAATTTGTGGTATTGCTTAACGGAGGCGTGTTGAATACAGTACCGGTACCAAGTGCAGCACCACCATTCGGAACATTGAACCATGTAAGCACAGCAGCGCCGGATGCATTCAAAGCTGCTGATGAACCCTGGCAGGCAGTAGCTCCTGTTGCAGTAGGTGCAGAAGGAAGATTTACTGTAATGTAATTTGTGAGTACATGTGTATCATTTCCATTTGCGTTGGTAGCAACAAGCGTAACAGTAAACTGTCCGTTCGTTGTATAGGTATGCGAAGGATTTTGCTGCGTCGAATTTCCTCCGTCGCCAAAATCCCAGCTCCATGAAGTCGGTCCATCTGTACTCAGGTCAGTAAACTGAACGATACCTGTGCAGGTATTCGTTGTATTTGCTGTGAAGTTTGCAACCGGCGGAACAGTCGACAATGCACACTGCCAGGTGAGAGCAAATCCTGCCATCGTTAATCCCTGGTCGCTGGTCTGGCGGAGTGTGATTGAACTGTAAGTGGATATGATCGTACCTCCATTCGGTAAAGTATTTCCTGAATACTGGCCGATCAATGGACTTGCAGTACTTGGACCGTCATATATGTATAGATAATCGTAATTGCTTTCAAAGTCGAATGCAGTGAAAGTAAGCGTCACATTTGAAGCGCCTATCGGTGCAATCGTAACTTTAGCATCCGTATTGTCAGTATAGTTTCCTGTCGGACCACCACTGTCGTACAATTGACCTGCACAACCTGTTTGAGTGCTGGCAGTTCCTGTTTCAGGAAGTGAGAGAATACAAGGGTTTGCCGTGTCCACATCAATGTATTGAGCCATTATCAACGTATCAATTCCGCAGGTGCCGCCATCAGCAATCAGGCTTACTGTAAATTGTCCATATGAAGTATATGTGTGAACAGGAGAATTGACGTGGCTTGTATCGCCATCACCGAAATCCCAAACGAAAGATCCTGCATTGGAACTCTGGTTTGCAAAATTAACCGTAGCAGGAATGCTGCAGAAGGTTACTACAGAAGCTGTAAAGTCACTGGTTACTCCTGGTGTAAATGCAATTCCAACCCCTACTGCATGCCATGCATCAGCTGTAGCTTCCACTTCAGGTGTGCATGGACCATACAAATCAATTGCCGCCTGGATTGCGCCAATGCGAGCATCGGCATATGTTGAAGCCGGAACAAGGTAAACGGCATTCATCCGGTAACAGATCTGTTCAGCTTTATTGAGTCCAATACCAGAAACACTGTAAGCATCCCCGTTGCAATTAGTTCCTGTACCGCCTTCTGTAAGCAGATAATACCAGTGGTTAAGAACACCGCTGTTGTTATGCACTTCATTTGGTGCATTCCAAAATGGTCCGCCGTAACAGCCAGGATTATTGTAATTGGTCGGATCTGCCATGTCGCGGAAAGAATTAGCTGCACCACCAATTTCATCTCCGATCAGCCAGTCCATCACGCCGCCTTTTCCATAATAGCGGATTGAGTTTCCCATACAGTCGCTGAAGCCTTCGTTCAATGCGCCTGATTCATCATTATAAATAAGTCCGGATGTGCGTTCAGTTACGCCGTGAGAAATTTCATGTCCTGCAATTTCGAGAGAGGTAAGCGGATTATAAGGCGTTCCACCGTTTCCGTCACCATATGTCATTTCAGTTCCGTCCCAGAATGCGTTGACATAACCAACATCATAATGTACGTAGCTGTAAAGTATCATACCGGCATTGTCAATACTGTTTCGTTGAAACTTCTGCCAGTAATAATCATAAGTCATTTCGCCTCCCCAATGTGCATCCGTAGCATATTCGTCAAGAGCTGCATTAACATTATCCCAGTAATTGTCGGTGTCAAAGAAATCATTGTTCACCTGGGCAGTTCCCTGCTGACAGTCATAGGTCTCAATACCCAAACCTGCTCCCCTGTTTGCTTCGCGCAGTCGGTAGGTGGTAGCATTCACGCTGTCAGTAACAATCTCGCGCAAGCCGCTATAAGCTGTCATAGCAGTAGCAGTGATGTTTGAATGCATGATGCGGTTTTCTGTATAGACGATCTCTCCGCTGTTTGCATCAACATACACGTATTCACGTTTCAATGGCTTTTCTGCATACACATCAAAGCGGTATGTTAGCCTGTACTCCGAAGCTTTTACTTTACCATTCAAAGGTGCAAGCATCAGTTCGCCGGTCGGGAACCAGGTTCCATTATTGTCCTTCTTCTGGTACTTGATCTGCTGCTCCCACATGGGCACCTGCCAGCGGTAAACAGAGGCATTCATGTAATTGAGAGCACTGGTGAGTGCAGTTTGTTCCGAAAGTCCGGGATTGACATTTATATTCATGTCACTGAAAATATCCCCGTTCATTGAAACAATTTTATTATTCAGCACATGTACAATGTACATAGTTGCAGTAAGGGGAATACCCTTATATGTTTCACGGAACCGGTAATGGGTATATCCCAGCTGATCCTTGTCAGCATTCATAAGCATAAAATCATGGTCGGCTGACAGCTTGAAAGCCTGGTGTGCCCATGCGCTGAAGTTGACGTAGTCAGGTTGCGCATCTTTCCGGAAGTGCACTGCTCCGGGAAGATTACCGCGGGTACCGGTTACAATTTTTTCAGCACCTTTGATTTGTTGCTGCGCTTCTTTGCCGGTGATTTCTCGGCCAAATACAACTGTAGTAAGGCATGAAAATGCCAACAACATTGAATAAAATTTTCTCATTGGATTGTTTGGATGTAAAATGGGAATTGGTTTAAGAAACTAGGTATAAAAAATGGAGCGGCAAGGTAAAAAAATAGTTGAAAAACCAACATTAAGGGCTTGAAGAGCCGTGGTTTTCTACCGCTTTATCCCGAAAAATTCACCAGTTTTACATAAATCAGACAATAGCAGGCTCAGACTTTCACCTTTTTGAGTCCGTTCAGCACTGTTTCAAGGGTAGCGACCGCCGATTTACTCAGCAATTTAAAGTGATCGAAAAGCATTGGAATTTCCGTCAGCTGCTCACGTTCACGGGCATATTCCTCTATGTTTATTAAAATCTTTTTCAAATCGTTGAAATCGAAAATGGAAACGCTGCTTTTTACTTTATGCGCAACCGCATGAACATTTTTCCAATCACCTTCCGGGATGAAAACTTCCAGCTTAGCTATGGTTTCGGGAATCTGCTTTAAAAAGATTTCTATCAATTGTATAGTCAGATCCTGATCTCCTCCGGTATATTTTTCCAATGATGCAAGAGAGAAGTATTGATCTGTTTCAGGATATTTAATTGGCGCCGTAGCTTCCGTCATTGCATTTCCGATATACCGGCTCATCGTTGTATAAAGTTCTTCCGGTGTATAAGGCTTTACGACATAGTCATTCATGCCTGATTCGCGAGCCCGCATTTTTTCTTTTTCAGACGCATCAGCCGTAAGTGCAATGATGGGAGTATTGCAAACCGGCGGTGCAAAATTTTTCCTGATCTCAGCAGTGATCTCATATCCGTCCATCTCCGGCATCTGAATATCCATCAGGATCAGGTGATAATTATTTTTTTTCAGAATCTCCAGTGCAGTCTTCCCGTTCTCAGCACAATCGAATTTAGTGAAGCCGAATTTCTTCAGCATGTTTTTCACGAGGAGTTGGTTTACTTTGTTGTCTTCCACAATCAGTATCTGAATCGAAGAATAATCCCGCTGCTCAATTACGGCAGGAGCAGCTGTTTCAGGAGCGTGTTCTTGCCGGCCGGAAATATCAAAAGAGAGGTCGAAAATAAATTCGCTTCCTTCGTTGATCTTACTTTTCACTGAAATGTTTCCGCCCTGCAATTCCACCAACTGTTTTACAATCGTCAGACCCAACCCGGTTCCTTCCTGCCTGCGTTTGTTGTTGTCGGCTTGTTCGAAGCTGTCAAAAATAGTGACCAGTTTGCTTTCAGGAATGCCAATGCCGCTATCAGAAACTTTGAAGCGCAGGTGACATTTATTTTCTATCGCTTCAACAAGTTTAATTTCCAGGGTAACTTTTCCTTTTTCTGTAAACTTCACTGCATTCGAAAGCAGGTTGGTTATGATCTGGTTCAGTCGAATCGGATCACCTGATAGCATATCCTTGATGTGAAAATCTATAACGGAAGTCAGGCTGATCTTTTTCTCATTCGCTTTCACCTGCATCAGCTGTATCGTGCCCTTCACCAGTTCCCTGATGTTGAATTCACTCTGCATAAATTCGATCTTGCCGGCATTAATTTTTGAAAAATCGAGAATGTCGTTGATGATCACCATCAGGTTCTTCGCCGAGAGGCGGATGGCTTCAATATATTCCTGCTGCTCCTGCGTCGGGGTACTTTGTTCGAGAAGGTGTGCCATGCCGATGATGCCGTTCATTGGCGTCCGAATCTCGTGGCTGACATTGGCGAGAAACTGTTCCTTCAGTTTGTCGCTTAACTCTGCTATTTCTTTTTGCTTTTTCAGCTCTTCCAAATCAAAGCGGATTTGCAAACCTTTCGTTTTCAGATTCACCTCTTCGGAAGTAGCCAGCTTGTCTGCTTCGTAAAATTTCCTGTGATGCTCAAGCGCTTTATCATATTCCCCGGTCTTCTCATAAGCAACTGACAAGAACTGGTGAATCTTTACCAGCTGCGCTTCCATCGGGAAAGACTTTGCAATTTTCAATGCACCAGTCAGTGTTTCTATGGCCTTATCGTATTGTGTGAGATCGAGGTAAAGGTTTCCCAGGCTTTTTTTCAATTGTGCTTTCACTGAAGCAGTCGCACCGAGGTTTGCCATGTCGAGGGATTCATGGAAAAAATTCATCGCCTTATCGAATTGCTTCAGCTTGGTATACAAGATTGCAAGGCTTCCAAGTGTTTTAGCCTTGGTGTCAACGTCAGTAAGTTGTTCTATACTGTTCAAACTTCTGAGAAGATAGTATTCTGCTTTCTCATGTTCGTCCATCCAGTTATACGCATTCCCGAGCAAGAAAAAAGAATTTACCATTTGTTTCCTGATCTTTTTTTCCTCGTAAATCTTCAGCGCTTTCCTGAAATGTTCAATCGCTTTTTCATAGTCCTGCAGGTGGATGTAGATTTTCCCGATTTCATTGTCGCACCAGGCAATGCCTTCCAAATCGTTTAACTCTGTTTGAAGCCTAAGACTTTTAAAAATATTTTCCAGTGCTGACGGGCAATCCCCCAGTTTAAAATAAATTCCGCTGATCTCATTATGACTCCTTAGGAGTCCTGTTTTATCATTCAGCTCTCCGAAGAGCGTCAAGGCTTCACTGAATGAGGTGAGGGCTTTGCGATAACTGTTTTCCAGCGCATGGCACATCCCCATGTCGAAGTGGATAATTGCAATGCCTTTCCTATAGCCTGTTTTTTTTGCGATGCCAAGGGCATCCTGGAGCAATGAAAATGATTGAGCAAGATTTCGCGTACGGAGTACTTCCGCACGCTGAATTAATAAATCAGCACTTTCATTGCTCATGATGAAAATCTTTAATGGATCAAACTACCAATACTCGATTGGCTTCAACAGGTTACAAAAATGGTTATTATTTTCGATTGGATGACGTTTAGAAAAATCAGTTTCCTTACAATTTACCTTCGAAAGGCTCCAGCTGAGTAAAGTGTTTTTTACCTTCCACATAATAGGCTTTAAGTATACTTCCCGGGTAAATGACCTTCGAAATTTCCGCTGCATTCACTTCTTGTGTTTTGGTTACATCTTTTTTCATTTTCCTGAAATCCCGGTGCGCGCGGCGAACAGCATTGGTTTCAGACAGGTTGAAGGAAGAGGCAGCGAATTTAATTGCGGCAAGGGTATCAAGAATGTGTTTCATTGAGTATACCTTTTCAAATTCTTTTTCCGGTAAGTTTTTATACAACATCAGCAAATTATTCCTGAAGTTCAGGTACGTTTTGTGAGGGTTACTTTTATGCAGTGTTCCGCCACCGACATGATAAATAGTTGAATCAGGACAATACCAAATCGTCCTTCCTGCCTTCTGCAGTCGCCAGCACAAATCAATTTCCTCCATGTGTGCGAAAAAAGTTTCATCGAAGCCATTCACTTCTTTAAATGCAGCAGCACGCACAAACATGCAGGCGCCGGTAGCCCAGAAAATTCTGCGTGCATCGTTGTATTGCCCTGCGTCTTTTTCGATCGAATTGAAAATACGTCCGCGGCAAAAGGGATAACCATATTTGTCTATAAATCCTCCGGCAGCTCCGGCATATTCGAATGAAGTTTTATCGGCATGCGATAAAATCTTTGGCTGAACGGCTGCGATAGCAGGATCTTTATTCATCATGGCAATCACAGGGTCAATCCAGCCTGATGTAACTTCCACATCTGAATTGAGAAGAATAAAATAATCTGCCTCAACTTTTTTCAGTGCATGGTTATAGCCGCCGGCAAAACCGTGATTTTTTTCATTCTGCACAAGCTTTACTGAGGGAAATTCCTTCCTGATTACTTCACATGAATCATCCGTAGATGCATTGTCGGCAACAATGATTTCAGCCGTGCCGCTGTGTTGAATAACGGAGGGTAAAAACGTGCGCAAAAAATTTCTGCCATTCCAGTTGAGAATGACGACTGCAACCTTCATGAAACAAAGTCACTAAAAAATAGTGCAGCATAGAAACGCCGCCGTTGAATTTCTCAACACTACTTCGGGTTTCTGAAATTTTCCTGTGAACGGTCTCCGTAAGATTTCGGTGCTGTCTCGGCATCCAAATCGCTTCCGAATTGAGTGGTCTTCTCATGAAGCTGTAGCTGCCAGTCATACGCTGAAACTTCGCCCGTCACATCGCTGTGCAAAAGCACGTATTCGTTGGAACTTCGGTCGCGGGAGTAAAACACAAACTTCCTGTTTGTCTGAGTGCCGATTGAGTTATATTGCCATATTTCATACGGAAAAGTATTCGGATCATTTTCACCCAACTCAATAGTATTCGGCATTCCGTATTTAAGGTATACACGGCCGCGCTCTGAATCATATCCCTTCCTGATCTGTGTACCATAAACAGAATTCACCTTATCCACTTCAGTCTTGTATTCAAGCCACCGTTGTTCAGGATGTATTTTATCCTGCCTTGACCAGAAATAATAAAAGTACTGCTGCATTGATTTTACATCTGCAATTTGCAGCTGTGTCCTTGCAATTTTCCTGTCCATGTTCCCGGAAATCGGATAAAGGCTTGCAATGTATTCTTTGAGTGAATCCTTATTTGCAATGGGTGCCACAAATGTGTTTTCAATGTCAAACACAGAGAAATCGGCATCCGGTGCAATTTCCTTTACAATGGCTTTGTAGCTTCGCTGGAAGAAAACAGATTTTCTTGCCATAACTTCATTGCTCTTGTTTCGAACCTCAATGCTAAGCGTGTAATTGCCGGAGTTGACCTGGTTCAGTGGAAGTTCACCCAGAAGCACGTTCACTTCGGATGTATTCATCTTTTTTGAAACCGAAAGATCATTCAGTACCTGCTTGTTGTTGTCGTTAATGATTGCATACCTCACCAGGAACTGATCATCTCCAAGGAGAAGTTTGGTATTGTATATTTCGCAATAGAACTTGATGCTCTCCATAGTTTCAGGGAAGTAGTCGCTGATATACGGCACGAGATCATAACCACTTTTACTGAGTTTGCTGTCGGCAGTGCTTGCGGTAAACGTCTCAAGCAGTTCTATATCGGATATGGAAACGCTTTCCACAGGATAGTTGATTGAAATTTTTTGCTTGCTGGAAAACCCGCTGTCTGATGAATTTTTATCGACAATAGTAAGTTCCAGCATGTAGTCTCCGTTTGGTGCAGGGATGCGTTGCAAGTCAACAAAATTCGGTTTGGGATCCTTGGCGCTTGCAAGCTCAGGGCTCATCAGGTTGTATTTGTCGAAGTAGATAATCTTCTCATCTTGCCTCAGCAGCCAATGAACTTCGATTTTACTCTGGTACTGGTTGTTCAGGTTCATCTTGAAATTTGCTGACGAACCCACAACGGTCAGGTAAGTTTCAATATATGGACCCTTCTGCGGCTGGTTAAACGTGCAAAAGGAAAAGTAAGCCGTCATTTTTCCGCTTACAGACGTTATACCTGACAGAATCAAAAGTGCGGCAATTGAAAATAATTTTTTCATGATTTTGGAATTACCAAGTAAAGTTACACCTTTTATCTCAGAACATTTCCATCCACAGATTTAGCGTAAAAAACTTTCCTGAAAAATATACATGTCTATTTGGCTTTCGTAGTGCATCGATTGAATTACTTCAATCTTAGTTCCGTCACGGAAAACTCCTCAATCCCGTATTCGAATCAACTTAGTACCTCACCATTTTGCGTGTGATCGTTTTTTCCGAAGCAAGGTCTGTCACACAAAGCTGATAGATGCCTTCAGGAAATGAAGCAAGGTCAGTAGAGAAATGACTGGAACCTTTTTCAACGGATACAAATTCTTTTTTCAGTTCGCGCCCATAGCTGTCAAAAACGCGGATCAAAACCATTGCATCCGTTGAAGTAAAAAAGTCAAATTCAAAAATTCCCATGCTTGGATTTGGATGAAGGTTGGAAAGAGACAAATCCTCCAGGTCATTGATCACGGCAATTACATCAGAAAAAGTAAAGCGTCCGTCAAAATCAGTCTGCTTTAAACGGTAATACGTTCTTCCGTGATAAGGATTAGAATCGTTCAACTTATAATATAAAGTTGTCAGGCTGTTACCTGCTCCTTTCACTTTTGCAAATTCTTCAAACTTAATTCCGTCCTGTGATCTTTCGAGGCTGAAATAGTCATTATTGATTTCTGTTGCTGTTTCCCATTCCAGCCTATTTTCGTTTCCTTCGGCAAATCCTGAGAACCGCAGCAACTCTATCGGCAGCGGGGTGTTGCTGACTCCCACTCCAAAACTTGAAAATCCATTCATGCCGTTGCGCATTGTCTGGGGCATCGTGGAAGCAGGAACACAAGCACCTGACACGGACCATGATGCAGTAGTTGGTGGTGCAGTCGGCGATTTAACAACAGTCCATCCAGCACCTGAAGGCGTATAATTGGTGTTGTACAAAGTCATGTTGTAGTTTCCGGAAGTCGGATTCGCAGAAGCAGTGATGGTCCAGTAACCGTTGTCGAGCACACCCATCAGGTTGTAATTATTGTTCGGGCAATCATTTGAAATCGGACCGTTGGGTAGGGCTCCATATGTATTGAAGTTGGCAAGCAGGTTTGGAATGGAAGTCGCAGTAATGAAATTTACATTGGCACGCTGGTATCCTTTCACGGCATGTCCCACCGGAAAATCATAGGATCCTGTACTTCCGTTCAAAAATCTTCTCAGGTTTCCCTGCACAAAGCTGTTTGTGTTTCCCGCCGTCACTGAAGCCGGGGCAACATTATTTTGTGTCACCTCCAATGCATTGGTAATGATCTTTCCGTTGGTGAGTGTCAAAATACCTGATGTACCTAGAACGAGGTTATTCCCTATGAGCGTCACACCACTACTGCTGTGATTCATACGCACATTGTTCAGGACGAGATTTCCGCCGGGAGAATAAGTCTGTGCAGCAGTACCGTTAAATTCAAGTGTACCTGTCGTTCCTGAATTTGTATAGGTAGTACCGCCGGCAGCATTCATGAAATTCCCGGCAAGCTTTACATATCGTCCATTGGAATTGAAGACGCTGGTGTTGTTCGATGTGGTGAGCGTTCCTAAAATGTCAAGATCTGCATTCAATGTTGCAGACCCTCCTGTTTTGGTAACGGTGATATTTCCGACCCCATTCGGCGCAGTGAGCGCACCGTTCAGCGTTTGAACAACAGCTGCATTGTTGAACAATATTGTAGACGTAGGAGATGCAACCAGAGTACCGAAGTTGGAATAATTGCCGCAGATCGTAAGTGTAACACCTGCATTCACAGTCAACGTTGCACCCGGCATGATCATCAGGTCCTTCACCGTTTGATTTGTTGTAAGCACAGGCTGGAATGTTGCCGGGGCAATGTTTGCACTGATTCCGCAAACCGGCGGCGCACACGATCCCCAGTTGTTTGCAACCGTCCAACTCGTATTGGTATTGCCGCTCCAGGTAACAGTTGGTGGATTCCCGATGCCGCACGTTGCGTTTGCAAAACTCAGTGTATAACCGCCTGTAGTTCCGCTGTAGTTTGAAAGTACAAGCACAAACTTTTGTCCGGCAGTCACATTCAGTGGAGCTTCAAAATTTCCTGCAACACCACCGGGCGGCACTGGATTTTCCATTCCTGTTGGGCTTGTACTGGTAGCATTCCAATTGCAGCGTACAGGTGGTATTACATTGTTCCGGATATCGGCGCAGGAGTTAGACGTGAGGTTGTACAACGCCCAGTCATAATATCCTGAAGTTGCCTGGGTATTGGTCCAGCGCAGCGATCCATTTGTTGTTATGTTGATGAGGTACCAGGAAGCATGCAGCTCCGCAGGGCTTGCAAGCATGCAACCCATATTTGTTCCATTCACATTGGTGCAGGGATTGGCAACAGTTCCGCATTGTGAAATTTCATTGATGCTTCCGCAGCCGAAATAACTTTGAGGTTGTGTGACCACCGTCTGGCACACTCCGACGGCTCCATCGCAATCCTGCGTAGTTGGTGGTGTGGGAAGCGTACCATCCTGCACCATGATGGTGAATGTTCCAACGTTGCTGTAGTATCCGTCAACACGGATGTAATAGGTTGCACCTGCAGTAAGACCGGTGAGCAGGAGTTCCGAATACAGGGCGCCGCTGCAGGAATAGGTGCTGTTGTCGTTGCAGCCTCCAGCAACGGGTGTAAGCGATCCACAGGCTCCGCTGAAAACATCAATCTGTGTATCGGTAAGAGATCCGGTTTGTGTTTTGATCCGCATCTGACCTGATGCGGGGCATACAACTTTATACCATACTGAATTCATCGTGCCATTGTAAAAGCAGGATCCTCCTGCAGGTTCTCCTGTTCCGCCAGAGCAGCTATTGTCCCCGACTGTAATTGCCGACAAGCTCAATAATGTGGCATTGCATGGAAGATCATTTGCAGGTCCGCTTCCGAAGGACGAAATCGAAATGTCATAATTTACAGAGTAAGGAGTCGCCCAGGTATCAACCATTATAAAGTATGTTCCCGCTGATGGCAACACCACGCTTCCGCTGAGAGGATTTGTTCCGCCGTTGCTGGCAATGCATGTTCCACCGGCTCCGGGGCAATTCTGATAAACCTGGTAACCCACTGACCACGTGCTCGCATTGTAAATTGAAATTCCAATGCATTGCGGTGAAGCGACCGTGATCTTGTATACTTTATCCTCACCTGATTCATACAATGAACCGCATGAACCAATTGTAGAATTGTTGTAGTCATTTCCGAAACAGGAAGTTGTTTGTCCTGTCGCTGAATATGGCAGCGTAATCGTCAGCGGATTTGCACATGTGGTTCCTGCAGGTATCCCACCCGGTGCAGATATCGACAGATAATTATATGGGTTGCAGGAATAATAAGCGTCGAGCACCAGGTAATACGTAATGCCTGCAGTTACGGAAACGCACATCGATTTGTCTCCCAGGTAATCCTGCGCATAGGCAACACAGGTTGACGATCCCGAACACATATTTACAGGACAGCCCGTGTAAAGCATCAAGCCCGTGCTGTATGCAAGTGGAGCACTGAGGATAATGGTGATCATACCGGAAGCTGTAGGTGTAAATACCCAAACTTTGTCTTCGCTTGTAGTATAATAAGGATCCCCACATACACTTGTGTTGCTCATAGTAAGGTCATCGATAGCACCGCAGGTGGTTCCTGCACCTGAATTGTAAGGGAGTGATGCGACATTGGTAACGCCGGTTCCAAGCAACGATGCGCAGGTTCCTGCAGTTGCACTGGAAACCAATGAAATATTATCGATTGCTGCAGCAGGGTTTGTCCCGATGATGGCATCATTTGTCCAGCTGAATACAAGTCTCATTGTGGTTCCAGCAGTCGTACATGGCAATGAAAGTGTAGCTGACTGCCAGGTGGTTTGCAAACCATATGTACCTCCGATTTGTCCGGTAAAAAGCTGAGAGCCCGCAAGCGGAGTAGTGGCTGTGGTTACAAGGAACACCTGCATATAGTCATAACCTGATTCGCCATATCCTTTCCAGTTGAAAGAAAGTGTGATGTAAGGCTGACCCGCTGGAAAAACGATGTCGCGGTAGAAATGCACGACACTCGCTACATTTGGATTATAGTTATTGTTGTTGGCTCCGGTTCCGATGTAAGCACATCTTGTTCCTGTATAACCTGTAGCACCTGTGCTTCCGCAAAACCATTGGTTGGTTTGACCTGCAATCACCGGTGTCCAGCCATTCAATGCAAATGTATTCCCGGTTTCAAATCCGCCGTTACCGGTTGGGTTAATGAGCGTAGTTTGTGCATGTATGTGAGAAAAAACAACCAGGAAAAAAAAAGTAGATAGTTTTTTCATGCTGTTTAATTATTCAGATGGAAGATCTGAGGTGGGAAAAATGGTCAGCTTTTTATCCCTGCATTCCCCTTTGGCTCTTGAAATAGTTGCGCCTTCTTTAATGTAGAATTTATATCCTGTTTCTGATAGCGCATTTAATACCGGCCTGTTGTCTGGCATCTTTTTCTTGTCCAGCTTCATCATGATAAGTTGCTGGCTTTCGCAAAAAGCGACGATGTATAATCCCTGGATACCGGTGAGTTTGTTTTTGATTTCTGGAAATCCCCGCCCTGATTCTATGCCGGGAACCTGAACAATTAACTCACGTGTTTCCACCTGAGGCTGCTGCGCCTGCATCACTTGTGTGCCGAATAAAAAGACACATACTAAAATCAGTTTCCATGGTAGTGGCATATACGGACTGATTTAGAAAACTCAAATATAACTATAAACAACTCTGAAACACCGGGTGAGGCAGATTTTATCAACCGGTTTAAACAAAATTATATGCCGATACCAGTTCCCAGTTGGCAGTTGGCAAAAATGCCCAATGCATGATGTACAATGCACAATAATAACGGTGGCTGTTTTCCCTTCGATAATCTTAGGGTAGGCTTCGTCATTTAGTTACTTAGTCACTTTTATATAAAACCTTACAGTTCCTTCCTCCGTTAGAATATGCGCCACCCAAATTCGTTATATTGCACTATGACACGGTTTAACCTGACCTTATTCCTGTTTTTTCTTTCTTCATCCATTGTTGACACGGTATACACCTATGCAGCTGATACCAGGCTGACCCGCGAACAATATATTTCGATGTATAAAGACGATGCCGTCAGGGACATGAAAAAAACCGGTGTACCCGCCAGCATTACCCTCGCCCAGGCCTGCCTGGAAAGCCAGGATGGAAACAGTGCGCTGGCTGTGGAAGCGAATAATCATTTTGGTATCAAATGTTCAAACTGGACAGGTGATACCTACATACAGGATGATGATGCAAGGAATGAATGTTTCAGAAAGTATAAAGATGTACTTCAATCTTACGACGATCATTCAGAATTTCTGAGAACGCGTCCGCGTTATGCTGAACTATTCCTGCTGGACATTACTGATTACACCGGCTGGGCAAAAGGATTGAAGAAAGCCGGTTATGCAACAAATCCAGTTTATGCAGAGCGTCTTATCAAAATCATCGAAGACTATAAACTTCATGAGCTCGATCGTGGTGGTGATATTCCCTCTTCTACTTTTGAAACTGTTGCCAGCGCAAGGCCACAGCCGGTCATTAAGAAGTCACCTCCAGCTCCATCCAAAATTATGGTGCCTTCCAGCGAAGTCATCAACCCTTTTGGCGGACACCAGGTTTTTTACAACAATGAAACTCCATATGTAATTGCTTCTAAAGGAGATTCCTACCGCAGCATTGCAGACGAATTTGAAATGGGTGAATGGCAGATTTTAAAATACAATGAACTGGATAAGAGCACCCAGGTTGATGAAGGAGAAAAAATTTATCTCAAGCCAAAGAAACGTACCGGGGAACGAAGTACCTATACGGTGAAACCCGGACAAACCCTGCACGATATTGCACAGGAGCAGGGCATAAAATTGCGCCTCCTTTTAAAATGGAATGAACTGGAGGAGAATGCTGTCGTGAAACCTGGACAACGTATTAATCTTCAAGCCAAAAAATCCTGATCACCGACCAGTTGATCAGCCATCACGCTAAAACACAATCTTAACAAGCAACGTCTCTCCGTTCCTTTCAGCAGGAATAAGAATCGTATCCTCATCCACCTGTTTCCCGGAGTGCGGTATCACGGCTGCATTCATGGACTGATCAAAAAGAGTTTGCGTCTGCTGTTCCCCTACTCCATTCATCGAAGTGAGGAGCACGGAACTTTGCTCACCGACATACTTATTATATATGCTCATGATCCTGCCGTTCAGGATTGCCGAAAAATAGGAGGAGTAATAACCACCGTCATCTGTAGAGTTCTGATCCTTTGCAATAGTGTTACTCCAAAGTATTGTTCCATCCGGATTTATTGAAAGTGCAATGATGTTTCCGTAATGATAGTAATAATGATATACCCACATCTGCATGTAATAATCCCAGTACGACCGCGAAGAAACATTGAATGATTCAGCCACAATTGCTGCTCCACCATCCTTGCGGATCACGCTTCTGTCAATTGAATAATTTACCAACTCATTGTTTTTTACCCTGCCTTCAGTAACAAGTTTTCTTAAAAATTCTTGGGAGAAAGTAGATGTAACTACCGGCGTTTGCAAAAGGGAATCCTCGCTTATTGAATAGTAGAAAACACCAGCAGTCGAATATGCCGTTTTGTCGGAATAAAATCCGGAGACCACTATACGTCTATTCCTGTTGTCGGCATTGATGGCTACATCGGTAAGAAATTTACTTTCGACGATGATATCATTGTATTGCACTTCGTCTTTCCTGAAGTTGTAGGTAATGAGCTTGTAAAAACTTTCACCGGGATTTTTCACCCGTTTCTCCGTGCGGAATTCAATGCCGAGCAGGTAAAAGTTCCCTTCATCGGAGAGCACGGAAGTAATCGGGCCGAACAATTTTGGTTTCACGGGTATGCTGATTTCTTTCCTGGCCTTAACTGTAAAACTGGTATCGAAAATTACGGCGGTAAATTGCTGATGGGATTCATCTTTAGCAATGGACCGCATGGCACAGGCTATAAAACTTTCATCCTGCGAATAAATCAAGTCAGGCTGAATTTCCTCGTCTGCTTTATCAGCTGTAATTTCCATAAGTAACATTGGATCTCCCGAAAATTTTCCCTGCTCATCAAGCTTCTGAATAAAAAGCCGCATTAGCTTTTGGGATTTGTCGAACGATGTATATGTCACCGCTACCTTGCTTCCGATGATGCCCACATCAGCAATATGACAATCTTCGCAACTCAGTATGAGCGGCTGTGAAACAATTGCGCGTAAATCGTCGCTGATGAGCTGCAGCAGGAATTTCCGCGACTTGAAACCGGAATGACCCTGCTCGCTGTTGAAGCTCATATTGCTTCGCAAAAGATAATATCCTGATTCCACAGACCCAAGGATATGCAGGTAGGGATATTTTTTTTCATCCAGCAATGGGGGGCTCCATTGAACCGTCTGGGAAATAACCGGTCGTGCGTTTACAAGTAACAACAATAAAAAAATTGTGCGGGCTGCGTTCATATGCACAGCAAAGGTCTGAATTCTTTAAAAATTTATTCAACTTATTTTCCGGATGATTCAACAATCTAACCCTGAGAATTTCTTCTTTGGATTTTCTTTATTCTGTATTTTTTCGGAATTCGAATTTACCAAGATTGGTCCTTTGCTACATTAAAACCTTTTCTACCTTAGCGACCACTTTATACCTGTTACTCAAACAAATGCATTCTTTATAACCAACAAAACCTCTTCAAATTTTATGAGCGCGATCCCTGCAGCTGTTCAGAAAAAAGTAGATGCTTTTATGCAGCATATCACTGCAAAAAATCCCGGAGAATCAGAATTTCATCAGGCCGTAAAAGAAGTTGCGGAAACGGTGATGCCCTTTATCGAAATGCACCCGCAATATGAGAAGACAAAGATCCTGGAACGGATTGCGGAGCCGGAACGTGTGGTAATGTTCCGTGTACCCTGGATGAACGACAAGGGTGAATTCGAGATCAACCGCGGCTTCCGTGTGCAGATGAACAGCGCCATCGGTCCATACAAAGGAGGGCTCCGGTTTCATCCTACGGTTTACCTGGGCATTCTAAAGTTCCTGGCATTCGAACAGGTTTTTAAAAACAGTCTCACAACACTTCCAATGGGCGGCGGTAAAGGCGGCTCCGATTTCGATCCGAAAGGAAAATCCGACAATGAAGTGATGCGTTTCTGCCAGAGCTTTATGACGGAATTGTACCGTCACATAGGTGCCGACATTGACGTGCCTGCAGGCGACATCGGCGTGGGCGGACGCGAAGTGGGATTCCTATTCGGCCAATTCAAAAGATTGAGCGGGGAATTTACGGGTGTGCTTACGGGAAAAGGAATTCAGTTTGGCGGAAGTTTGATTCGCCCGGAAGCAACAGGATACGGTTGTGTTTACTTAACACAGGAAATGCTGAAGACGCGCGGGGATGGTTTCAAAGGAAAAAATGTTGTGATCAGCGGCTCTGGAAATGTGGCACAATATGCAGCAGAGAAAAGCATGCAGCTGGGCGCAAAGGTGCTTACGTTCAGCGATAGCGACGGATACATATATGACAAGGAAGGTATCAACCAGGAAAAGCTGGAGTTCATAATGGACCTGAAGAATGAAAAACGTGGTCGCATTAAAGAATATGCCGACAAATACAAATGCGATTTCATTCCGGGCAAAACACCATGGGGTGTACCATGTGAAATTGCCTTGCCATGCGCCACACAAAATGAACTAGATGGAAAAGATGCAAAGACGCTTGTAAAGAACGGACTGATCGCAGTTGCCGAAGGCGCGAATATGCCGTCAACTCCAGATGCTGTTGATGAGTTCATCCACAATAAAATTCTTTTTGCTCCGGGCAAAGCATCCAACGCCGGCGGTGTTGCTGTATCCGGACTTGAAATGAGCCAGAACTCCTTGCGCCTTACATGGTCGCGCGAAGAAGTTGACCAGCGCCTGCTTGGCATCATGAGCAGCATCCACAGCACCTGCGTGAAATACGGTACAGTGAATGGATTTACGAACTACGTTGTCGGCGCCAACATCGGCGGGTTTGTGAAAGTTGCAGATGCAATGCTGGCGCAGGGACTTGTGTAATAATTTGACTACTTATTTTTTGGGTTGGTTTCATCTAATTACAAAGATGTAATCTTTAAGAAAATGAAAGCCGTCCACACACGCAAAGAATAATTTTCCCCCACAATTTATAGTTCAGTGATCAAAGAAACCGGATGTATTTCAAAATGTGATCCATCCCAAATGAATCTTCCGATTACCTCAAGGTGGTTGTCGATTTCGATCATACTTGTATGATTTGGTCTATACCTGTTTACGACAAAACAGCCGTTGCATCTCTCAACTATGAGTGGATCATCAGAATATTCCGTTGGGTCTTCGCAGATGATCTCACATTTGAACCTTTGGTTCTTCCTGATGGAAGGAGGATAGCCTGTCGCGTTTCCTGCATAATATCTAATGGCTTCTACTGCTTTCGGATTAGCAGTAATCAAATTGTTTAATACAGTTTCCATTCCATCATCTAAAACCATTGTGAAATTATAGTCGCCGTCGAAATCGCTATATCCTCGGGTATTCCTTTCTGCCACAACCGAACCTCGGATTGTACAGCACACGGCTACTGTGATCAGACTATGGACACGGTGCTCACCATGCGCACCTTCTGATTGATCATATGCCTCAGTCAAAACATGATTCCAAAGATCATCTCGGCATCCTGTGTTCTGCTGCACTACTGACTGGGCTGTGCAGAATGTATAAATGAGTACAAATAAGATCGGAAGAAAGTTGTTGGTTTTCATGGTAGGTAAGTTTACCACTAAAGTAAAGGGAAATCTATTTTAACATGCCCCAATGCACAAAAACACTTTCCCCCTTCAACTTTTTCCAATCATCTCAGCACTGCTAAAGGTCCCAGATTTTTGAGGGAAGTGTATATTGTTGAGATATCCTCAAAAAGAAAGCAGCTACAAAATCCTTTGTAACTGCCTGATTGTTAATGTGGGAGCAACAGGGTTCGAACCTGTGACCCTCTGCTTGTAAGGCAGATGCTCTGAACCAGCTGAGCTATGCTCCCATTATTTTTCGGGCCGCAAACGTACACGATTTTTTTTAATTACAAATAGAAATATTGAGAAAAAGGCATTTTTCATAAGCTGTTTTAATCAGGAATCAGAAGTGGTCCTTTCTCCTAACTTGTCACAAAGCAGTCATGATCACATGCTTCAGCCAAAAATATATGTGAAGATGCGTTCGAAATTTTCTAATAAAATTTACCCCTTACTTCATCCCCTTCAACATGTCAAGGGAGGAAAGGACTTTACTCACGTCAAAATCCTTTTTGAAAGCTGACGGGACGATATTCTTAACCAATGATTCAGCTTGGGTGGAAAGACCTGTCATGTCGCCTATCGATTTCAATTTGCTTGACCAGTCTTTCAGATTGAATCCTTTAGCCAGGGATTCTGATTTTAATCCGCTGCCTAATTCCCCCAGCATTTTTCCTGCGCCTTTTACATCATCCATTTTAAGCGAGGACAAAGAGCTCAACCAATTTGAAGATTTGAATGACGATGTGAATGCTTCAGGTTTGATGCCGTTCCCTAATTGAGAAAGGATGGATCCAATTCCGCTGCCTTGATTAGTTGCAGCACCCATTGCCATGGATGCAGGGTCTTGCGCCGACAATGCAAAAGAAATGCAGAGTAGCGAAAACACGAAGAGCGTTTTTTTCATGCGAGTTTGATTTTGAGATTAGACCAATTATAAAATTGAAAAAACATTTATAAAGATATTGGATTGTATTCCACACTGCATCAAAAAAGTCAGAAATAATTTATCCTGGTGCTGATTGGCACTCAATCAATTTCCTGCGGGCATGGAATTTTATACCAGAATCAAAAACCGCATTATGGAAAACCTAACTAAAGAAAAAGTGAAAGAAGGCCGCGTTGCAAAGGCCATCGAAACACAAACGGCAAAACTCCCTTCTGATTTATTTTTATGGACAGCCGCAGGATTTTGGATTTCATCCCTCGTATTGCATTCCATGGGAAGAAAGCAAGCTGCACTTATGGTGGGACAATGCATCACTCCTGTGCTGATTTTCGGATTGTACGATAAAATGGTAAAGCAGGGAGGTCATGATGCACAAACCAAACTGAACGGATCTCATTCGAAAAATTCCTGATACGTATTACAGCTGTTACCTAGTCACCCTTCGACAGGCACAGGGCATGCTTAGTCGCTTTGATTGTGGTATGCTTTTTTAAGATCTGCATCTAAAATATTTACCATGAAAAATTCAATTTATTTTTTCCTGGCAGCATTGATTTTCGTTTCCTGCAAGCAGGCGCCGAAAAGCGATGAAGCCACTGTTACACCGGCCAAAGAGGAAGCAAGTATGACGGCGGGTGAAGTATTCAATGCCGACCTGAATGCCAGCAGGATTGAATGGATCGGAACAAAAGTGAGCGGCTACCATACAGGAACCGTTAATCTCAAAACCGGCGAAATGACAATTTCAGAAGGCCATGTTACAGCGGGAAAATTTACGATGGACATGACAACCATTAAGGCTATTGGTCCCGAAAAAGTTCCTGCCGATGCAAGCGCAAAGCTGACCGGACATCTGCAATCACCGGATTTTTTCAATACGCAGAAATTTCCCGAAGCTACTTTTGTAATTACCGGCGTCAAACCGTACACGGGAACACTTACAGAAGCTGATGATCCGCGCCAGGAAAAATTGAACCAATATAAAGTTCCCAATCCTAACTATATGGTAAGCGGTAACCTAACCATTCTTGGCATTGACAAGAACATTGAATTCCCAGCCTTAGTTACAGTTAATGGAAACACTGCAGAAGCGCGCGCTAAATTCAACCTCGACAGGAAACAATGGGGAATTGTTTTCACCGGCAAACCGGATGACCTGGTACGGGATGAATTTCATGTTGGGATTTATCTGAAAGCAAACAGCGAACAGTCAGTCGCCAGTAGACAAAGTCATAAGTCACAAGAAATAAGTCAAGAGACTGTCAAGAGCGAAGCGAAGGGTCAGAAGTAATCACACCTCGTCGATTAAAATAACTGTTCTATGTTCCTATATGTTTTGATTGGCTGTTTCGTTTGAAACGTCAAGTTGAAATTGTTCCAGTTTACGTCCAAGCTCCAAAACCTTATCGACGAGAATATCAAAATCTGATTTGACCGTCCGATGGTTTGTATTTGCAACACGGATCGAATAGTTTCCATTCAGCGTTGTGTATGATGGAAGTGCGACCCCGCTTTCATGAAGCTGCAGCAGCAATTCTTTGTTCAGCACATTGAGTGCATCAGGATCAGTTGTATTTCCTTTATACCGGAAGCATAAAATATTCAGAGGAGCGGGAGCAGTAAGTTCCAGGTCGGGATTTTTCAGAACCAGCGATTTCAGGTACTGTACCTGTTCGATGTTCTGCGTTACCATCCGCCCGAATTTTTTGTAGCCGTGTTCTTTCATCGACATCCAGACCTTCAAAGCTTTGAAACCACGGGAAAGCTCAACTCCATAATCGCTGAACCAGATATCTCCTGCTGCCATGCCTCGCACTTCATGCTGAAGGTATGCAGCTTGCAGAGAAAATGCTTTGTAATGTTCATTTCTTTTCCGAACAAGAACACAGCCTGCCTCATATGGAACGTACATCCATTTGTGAAAATCAAATGCGATTGAATCAGCCCTGTCCATGCCTTTCACGATTTGCTTGTACTCATCCGACAAAGCAAGCAATGCGCCGATTGCACCATCAACATGAAGCCACAGTTTTTCCTTTTCGCAGAGGTCGGCAAGTGCATTTATATCTTCGGATGCGCCTGTGTTCACCGTCATTGCATTTGCGACGATGCAGAAAGGATGCAGTCCTGATTTTCTGTCTTCAGAAATCTTCTCCTTCAGTTTTTCAATATCAATTTCATAATTCTCATTCGTATCAATCAGCCGCAACGAATCACTGCCGAGCCCGAGCAAATCAACCGTTTTGTTAACGCAATTGTGCACTTCCTTTGAAGCATACACCATCATTCTTTTTTTCGAACCGTAAAGACCTTCCTTGCGCAAATCGAAATCTGCATGTGCGTAGCGAGCAACTGTGATCCCGATCATGTTGGCCATTGAACCTCCACTCACTACAAGCCCGCTTGAGCCCGTAGGGAATCCAAAAAGCTCCCTGAACCATTCGATCACTTGTGCTTCCACCAATCCACCTGCCTGGTTTCCCCCACCCTGGTTCAGGTTAATGCCCGCCGCCAGCATGTCAGCCATCATAGCGAACGGCGTTCCATTTCCCATTACCCATCCCCAGAACCGCGGGTGAATATTCCCTGTCGGATACGGGAGTATGTTTTTCTTGAATGCCTCATACACTTCTTCCGGAGCTTCTCCATCTGCAGGCGGCGGTTGCTGAAAATATTTTTTCACTTCAGCAGTAGGCGGCTGCCACACCTTTCGCTCGCGCACAGTTGCCAGGTTTTGCATCATGTCGCTCACCATCTGTAAGCCGAGTTTTTCCATTTCACTCCAGTTAGCAGGATCCAGAGTTTCTTCTTTAGATTTCATTTTTGTTTATGCATTTTTTTCACCTCACCGAAGTACGAATAAAAGGTACGAATTTACGAATATGCGAATTACGAATTCCTTTTACTGACCTAATGACTTCAATAACTCTGTGACCTTAATGACTATGGCTGTTTCCCCGAATCGCACAATGGCGTTCGGGATCAGCGAGATGCTGACGCAGCTTGCTGAAATGACAATGGCTGTTCAATGACGGCTGTTTGGCTCTTCACTATTCATACATTTCCATCTGCAGCCGTGATTCTTCAAGATCCAGTTCGCGTTCAATTTTCCGGAGGATCTCTTCGCTTACGTTTCCGTTACGATGCAATATTTCTATTTCTTTTCGCTCAACAGAAATCAATTCTATCTGCATCCTGGAAAATTCATTGAAGACGGAACCCGGCAGTGTTTTTCCTTTGCCGAAATAATTTGCAGGCAGTTCCGTACGCTGGAGCCGGTTGTACTTAACTTCGTATTTACTTTTGATATTGTGCAGAAGCTCGTCCGGTGCTGTGCCGAGGTTATCCTCGATGTGGCTGATGGCAGCTCTCACCACCATATTTCTCACAAGGTATTCTTCCGCCATCAGGGTATGCGGCTTGATTTTCAGTCTTTTGATCACCCACGGCAAGGTAAGTCCCAATGCTACCAATGTTGCAAGGATCACACAAAAGGAAAGAAAGATGATCAGGTTGCGGTTAGGGAAAGGAGTTCCGTTTGGCAGTGCAAATGGTAACGCCAGTGCAGCAGCCATTGATACAACACCCCGCATTCCGGCCCATCCGAACACCACCATGTTCCGCGGATCGAATGGCTCCTTCTCACGGATGCGTTTGCTCAGCCAGCGCGGTATCAGTGCTGCAGGAACCACCCAGATAAACCGGAGAATGATCACTACAAAACTGATTGCCAATCCATACCACAACAGCTCGCCGTGAGAATAATCTGTAATACCATTCATCACATTGCGGAGCTGCAAACCGATGAAAATAAAAATGAGACTGTTCAATATGTAAATGATCACCTCCCACACCGAGTATGCCATGATACGGCTCTGGTTGCTGAATGCTTCGCCGGAACGGAACGATAAAAACAATCCCGCTGAAACAACGGCAAGTACACCGGATACATGCAGCATTTCTGCAATGAGGTATGCAGCAAACGGTGTGATGATCGTTAACGTAACTTCAATAACTGAGTCGCAGATCCATCTCTTGTGTACAAACAGAATAAGGTAACCCAGCGCCAGTCCGATGATGATGCCTGACGCAGCTACAAATAGAAAATTCAATCCTGCCTCCCACAGCACGAAATAACCGGCAGTGATGGCAGTGAGCGCATATTTATAGGCAATCAGTCCGCTGGCATCGTTCACAAGACTTTCGCCTTCAAGAATTGCAGTGATGCGCGGATGGAGTCCAAGCCCTTTTGTAACCGTCGTTGCTGCCACTGCATCGGGCGGAGAGACGATAGCGCCGATCAGAAACGCATAAGGCCAACCCAGTCCGGGAATGAGGTAATATGCTGTGATCCCAACCACTGTGGTCGTAAAAAATACAAGTCCGATGGAAGCAAGACTGATTGGCCGGATAGCTCTTTTGAAATCGTGCCAGCTCACATTCCAGGCAGCGCCATATAGCAATGGCGGAAGAAAGATCAGGAATACGACATCCGGATTCAAAGAAATTGCAGGCAATCCGGGGATGAGGCTAATGAGCAATCCTGACAATACAAGAACGATGGGAAAAGGAAAACCGAAACGGTTGCTGAGTAACCCGAGGAAGGTGATTCCAAAAAGAAGAATGACAATGATGCCTACATTTTCCATGCGCTAAAAATAATATTTATAAAGTAAGCAGGAAGCGGACTGTAGTCTATAGACAATTCCAGTCGGTGACCAAAATGAAAAATAATCACCGGTTATCCTTACTTCAAAGTTGTAACTAATAATAGTGATTGTTTATGCCATGAAGTGACATTCCATTTGGAAATTGTTATTAATGAAATACATTTGGCCACTAACCTTCACATACAATTTTTATGAAAAATATTTTCTATACCTTATCTATTATTCTTTTACTTTCTCAAACAGCAGGAGCTCAACTCTGCAGAATGGACGTCAATAGTCCCGGATTTATTCAATTGAAAGGAAGTAAAACATATTATGTCACTACAGGCAATACCGATTTTGACAATGCTGTTCTTGAAGCTATGAAGAGTGTATGGACAATAACTCCGTGGGATGTTTTGGACGGAGACAAACTGGATTCAAAAATCAGCGACAAGACCTGTTCATTCCTCATTCCCGAAAAAAACGGAATGATTTTAATTAATGGATTCCGTAAACATTTATACAACTATACTGTAATGGATTTTCTCGCTCAAAGTCCCAGGCACGGCTATGGTGATGAACAAAATATTACTGACTGTGGATTCCGGGTTCGAAATATGATTGAAGCCATGATCCAGGCTATGGATATCGTTCAGAAAAAAGCAAAAGAAGGAGCCGTTGGAAAGGAATTCAGAGCGGTATATAATGGCAGATCTCCGAAAATCAAAGAGAGGACATTGCTATTCTGCGAGGATGCATTAAAGACCATAATAATTCCAGATGCTCCAAAAAATTCAAAAAACTTTATGGATACGGAAAAGGTCAGAGAAAGATATCAGGAAATTCTATCCAAGGCCTATCCGTTCAGATATGAGATTTGCAGTAAAGAAAAAGTTGCAAAAGCAATCAGGGAAAAAAGTACAGAATATTATTACTATCAACCAGTATTCTCTGATGGTAAATACATATTTGTTTATGATCCATCAAATGGGGAAGTAGTTTTTTTTGACCATCAGATGCAAGGAGTAAAAATCACCGATAAGGATATAAATCATCTGGTTTCCACAATCAAAGGGGAGGTTGATTAAGACATTTCAATCTCAATACAATGAAATTTTTCACCGCTTTATTTCTAATTAGTTCTCTTCTAACTGAGTTTTCTTTTTCTCAAGACCCGACAATTTTAAGAACAAATCCTCCCGGAGCAACGGTCTACGAACAGGAAAATGAGTTGGGCGAAACTCCTTTTGATCTTAAAAAGTTGAAGAAAGACCAAAGAAAATTGGTGATCAAAATGAGTGGGTATGACCCTGTTGGCATTAAGTTTTCTGACAAGGAAGCTGTTGCAAATTTCCCGGGCACAGTAATAGACTGCGAATTTTGCAATATGGAAACTACCGGTGATAATCCGACAGGAATCCTGGTTCTACGGAAGAAATTAAAGGAGCAGGATTATCCGATTATGGTTTCACTGGATACAACAAAATACGAGATACCTCATCAGGCAGAACTTGGAAAAATAAATTCAAATAGAATTTTTATGAGTGATGATGACGTGAATGTTATTTTGGGAAATCCAGAAAACATGCAGTTGAATCTTATCAATCCATTCGGAGAATCTTATATTGAAACGTATTTTATTTCAACTACAGCACGGGAAAAGACAAACCTTTATAAACCTAAGATCATACTTAAGCCGGTAATAAAAAAGCTAAGCTTTACATTAAAAGGAAAATTACTTAGAGATTATACCGGACCCGTTTCTATGGAATGTACATGGTTAGTATCAGACATATCGGATAAAAATAAAGTGCTTGGTTCTTTCAACATTTCAACTTCTGTTTACAGGTTCCAGGGGAATTACAATCTCATCATGCATCATATGCTATCTCAATCAGAGAGGGAGTTGCTTGAGATTGATACGTTATATAATTTTCTTTTGCGGATTGAAAAGGAATACCTCGCCCGTTCAAAGAAGGATGTGCTAACAATTAAATCAGGGAAAATAAATACTTACAGTGAGACAAAAGAAATGCTCAAAAATGCAACTACATCTGTAGTTACCATTGAAAATGATGACGGCTTCGGAAGCGGGTCAATCATTTCAGAAGAAGGATATATTCTTACGAGTTATCATGTTGTCGAAAGTGAAAAAAATATATTTGTCAGGCAAGGAGCAAATGAAAAGGTAAAAGCAAGCATTGTACGGGTAAACAAAGACTATGACCTGGCATTGCTAAAGGCAGATTTGAAAAATATTTCTGCACTTGCTTTTGGCAATAGCAATAACACCGATGTAGGTGATGAGATCTTTGCTGCAGGTACACCAATCGATAAATCCCTGCGTCAAACCGTCACACGGGGGATTGTAAGCGGGCATCGCCAATGGAACGGTGTAAATTTTCTTCAGACTGATGTTAGTATCAATTCCGGAAACAGCGGAGGTCCCATGCTTAACAGCAAAGGTGAAATCATCGCCATCACAACAATGAAGCGAATTGGGAGAGGTGTAGAAGGAATCGGCTTCGGCATTCCCTCAAACGTTGCCCTTGAAATGCTGAATCTGAAATTTGAATAGCGTGTGTCTTTTACAAGCCGGTTAGAAGATGTGCTTGATTTAATATAGGCTAAACCACTTCGGCAACCACAAACGTACTCCCTCCTACGAACACAACATCCTCATCTGCTGCTGCATTTTGTGCTGCAAGCAATGCATCCGCAACAGAACGATAAGCATTTCCCCGAAGGCCGAATTGATCGGCTTTGCTTTTGAGTTCCGTTGTTTCCAGTGCCCGCGGAATTTTTGCCTTGCAGAAATAATAGATTGCATTCTTTGGAAGAAGAGAAAGCACCCCTGCAACATCCTTGTCGTTTACCATGCCGAGCACAAAATGCAACTGCTTAAAAGACATCCTTGAAAGCTGCGAAATAATTTCTTTAATGCCTGCTTCATTGTGAGCGACATCGCAGATCGTCAAAGGTTTTTCACCAATCATCTGCCAGCGACCTGAAAGGCCTGTCAGGCCTTTTACATTCTTCAGCGCGTCGTAAATATTTTGCTTTGAAATCTTCCATCCTTGCCTTTGCATTTCTCCTGCTGCAGAAAGAACCCCCGGAATATTTTTTAACTGGTAATTGCCTGTAAGATCGAGCTCCAGGTTATTGTACTCTTCACCGTTATTCATCTTCACATCAAACGTTTGGATTGATGCCGTATTCCCAACCGTTATCACATTTGAATTTTCAGAAGCGATATAGATTTTGCTGTTCATCTCTTTTGCCCTCTGAATAAAAATCCCATTCACCTCTTCATTCACCTCTCCTATTAGAACGGGAACACCTTTCTTGATGATTCCTGCCTTTTCAGCTGCAATTTCCCGAACCGTTTTCCCAAGCAGGTTTGTATGGTCCAGGCTGATGTTTGTAATCAGTGATAATTCCGGAACTATGACGTTGGTGGAATCTAATCTTCCCCCGAGACCCGTTTCAATAATTGCGATTTCAACTTTTTCCCGGGTAAAATAATCAAAACATAACCCGACAGTCCATTCGAAAAAAGAGAGGTCAATTTTTTCAAACACACTTTTATATTTTTCAACGAATAAAGTCACCACATCCTCGGGGATCATTTTCCCGTTGATCCTGATCCTTTCCCTGAAATCCACCAGGTGGGGCGATGTATACAATCCGGTTTTAAACCCTGCCGACTGGAAAATGGCGGCGAGCATATGTGATGTACTGCCCTTTCCGTTCGTTCCGGCAATATGAATGCTTTTGAATTTTTTTTCAGGATGATTGAGCAATTCGCATAGTTGCAAGGTGTTTTTCAAATCAGCCTTGTACGCAGCCGCACCAATCCGGTGAAACATGGGAAGGCGGGAAAAAAGGAAATCAAGCGTCTCGGGATAAGTCATAACAGGGTGCAAAGAAATACCACGAGGCACATATTTTTATCATACCGGAAGTTTTTTTTCAAATCCATAAAAAAGCTACCTTTCAATTTGATTAACCCTCAAATTCAACACCCATGAAAACTTTTCAGATCATTTTGCCATTCCTTAGTACGTTTCTTCCTATTTTATCATTCGCACAAAGTAATCCGGTACCACTCAAACCCGGCATCACCATCAGCAGGATACTTACTGTTCAGGATGGTTCGATCAGGGTAATCAAGGATCCAATCAGTGGAAATCTTTTTTACTCGACAACTGACGGAAGAATTTATGAAGTACACCGTCCTGCACAAGCTGCAGCTTATGATTCACTCGTGTTCACCTCCGCCGATCACCATGTAACTTATTCGCAGGGATTTACTGTTCATGACAGTATCTTTTATATTTCAGGTAACGACAGTTCAAATACACCGATGACTTTTGGAATTATCGTTCGAGGAGTGCTTCAGCCCAACGGAACAAGAGTATGGAGCACAGTCATGCAGACAGATTTCTACCAGACAGCCGATTACTTCGATCATCTTTTCAGCGGCATTGCAGTAACCCCTTCCGGCGACAGCATTGTGATCTGCAGCGGCGCGCGCGGGGATCATGGCGAAGTTGAAACACGGTATGGTCTTTATCCCGGACTGAGAAATGTGCCGCTTACTACAAATGTGTATATCGTTCCTGCACATGATACCGATGTAGTGGTCTTACACAACGACTCAGACTGGATTGATACGACAACTCTTCTGTATGCACGCGGGGTCAGGAATACGTTCGACATGGCTTATGATTCACGGGGAAGATTATTCGGCCTGGAAAATTCCGGCGACCGCGACCACAATGAGGAAATGAACTGGCTGCGGAGAGGACATCACTACGGGTTCCCCTGGACAATGGGCGACACTGATAACCCGCAACAGTTTCCGGGTTTTAATCCGGCAACGGATCTGCTCATTCCACATTATTCCCGTTCATGGCGTATAGGTGCCTGGAGCAACGATCCTGCATACCCTCCTGCTCCTGCTTTTACGTTGTTTGATTCCCCGATTCAAAACTTCGGACCTGATGCCGACAAATACCGCGATGAATTAACAGGAACGGTGATGGATGCAAGTGATTCATCTCTTGCCATCGGTACCTTTACTGCGCATCGTTCGCCGCTTGGACTAGTTTTCGATAACGACAGCGTGATGCATCCGCTTTACCGCGGTGATGCTTTCATGCTAAGCTGGACCAAAGGACTTGACTCCTGCGGATGTACAGCTATTCCCGATACGGGCATCGGACCTTTCGTTGATCCCAGCCAGGACCTGGTACATCTTGACCTGGTATATGATTCACTTGCCGATAATTTCAATTTACATGCAACAAGGATCATCGCTGAATTTGAACATCCCGTTGACGATGCCATTGACAGCAATAAAATTTATGTTCTTGAAAACGGATACGGCGGAACATCCGGGCTTTATGAGGTAGTTATGCCTTACATTCCGGTATGTGCTCCTGCATACCAGGTTGATGTCACTTATTCAGGATGTGATTCTTCTGTAATAATCGCCACTACCAATGCAACTGGTTATCCACCCTTTATATATACCTGGACTGATTCAATCCTTGCTATCATTCAGTCAGACACAACTTCAGAAACGAGTGACACACTGCTTTATCCGGTGCCTGGAAATTATTTTCTGGAAGTGACTGACAGTTTTGGATGCACTATGAATATGCCGTTTTCTGTTACTGCTCCGCTAACAATTGAACTTACAGTGGACAATCGTTGTGTTGTCGGGGAATCATCAGGGATGATTGTCGCATCAGGAGTGCCTCCATACTATTTCGAATGGAGATCGACTGATTCTCTCGGAACTATCCTTCAGGCAGATACAATCGCATCAACAATTGATTCGTTATGGAACATAGGCCAGGGTTACTATTTTGTTAGTGTGACTGATAGTGCAGGATGTTATGCATCAGCAGCATTTCATATTGTTGATCCGGTTGACCTGAATATTGATTCCGTACATGGAACTTCCTGTTCGGGATGTCAGGATGGGATGGTTTGGTTTTCGATAGCTCCATCCCCACAATCTGTCACGCTCATCCCTTCGGCTGGAAATATTGCTGGTAACGTTATTACAAACTTGCCCGCAGGTAACTATGATTTGCTTGTCATTGATTCACTGGGTTGTCCAGACCAATCGTCATTCATTGTTCCTGAAGACCCAACCGGAACTGAATCGTATGACACAAATTATTCGTTAAGTATTTTTTCAATTCCAGCTGATAGGCAACTCATCATCAAACCAGGCATAAATCAAACGATACTTTCTGCAGGGATTTACAATCTAACAGGTGAAAAAATTATTGAAAAAGAAATGAAGAATGATTGCTGCACGCTGGAAACATCATCACTTCCTGATGGAATTTACATGCTTAAAATTATTACGAAGGAATCGGAAGTAGTGAGAAAAGTTGTGATCTGTCATCAGTGAGCAATCAATAATATTCTCCTGGGGAAAGAAAATTTTTGACATAATCCTCAACCCCTTCTTCCAGTGAATGAAATGGGTTTGAGTATCCGATGTGCTGAAGCTTTTCCATGTTCGCTTCAGTAAAGTATTGGTACTTGTCGCGGATGTCGGCCGGTGTATCGATGAATTCAATGTCTTCCTTTTTATTCATCGCCTTGAATACATTTTTTGTCAGGTCAAGGAATGTACGAGCTTTCCCTGAGCCCAGATTGTAAATCCCACTGCTTTCTTTTTTCCGGTGGTGCATCAGCCAGTAACAAACGTTCACCACATCTTTTACATACACAAAATCACGCAGCTGTTCTCCATCCTTGTATTCAGGATTGTGCGAACGGAATAATTTCATTTTACCTGTTTTGCCAATTTGATTGTATGCATGAAATATCACAGAAGCCATCCGGCCTTTGTGGTACTCATTCGGACCATATACATTGAAAAATTTCAACCCGGCCCAGAAGTATGGCTTAGCGTCTTGCGTCAGAGCCCATTTATCGAATTCATTTTTGGATACACCATATGGATTCAAAGGCTTCAGTTTGGAAATAATGTCATGGTCATCTTTGTATCCATGTTCTCCCGCCCCATACGTTGCAGCCGAGGAAGCATATACGAGCGGCAAACCAAATTCAACACATGCATTCCAGACGTCCTTTGAATATTGAACGTTGAGCTTTTCAAAAACGGAATAATCAAATTCTGTAGTATCCGTTCTTGCACCGATATGAAAAATAAATTGAACAAAGCGATGGTTCTTTTCCAGCCACCCGAAAAATTCCGAACGATTTACTTTAGAAGTGAATTTCTTTCCCAGGATATTTTTTTCTTTTTCAGCTGAAGAGAAATCATCTACCAGTATGAGGTCATTGAAATTTTCCTCATTCAGTTTCCTGATAAGACAGCTTCCAATAAATCCTGCAGCACCTGTAATTACTATCATATCAAACGTGAAGGTCTTTGGTTTTAAAACCTGAAACAGAAGACACAGCGAATATTTCTTCAGGTATTTCTGAAATCAATCCAGCTTTCAGACTTTTTTCAAACAATGTACTTATGGCTTCTCTTCCTTTCTCACCCAGATCAATGGAATACTCATTCACATAGGTATCAATATGCTGCTGCATCACATGTGTTTCCATTTCCTGAGAATACTGCCTGATGTAAGACAATCCGGAAGCAGGATTTGCAAAAGCGAATTCCACACTTCGCCTCAGGATGCGGTCAATTTTCTTTTTTATTTCAGCCGATAATGAATTTTTTACAACAATTCCTCCCAGGGGAACAGGTTGCCCTGTCTGCTTTTCCCAAAGCTCCCCGAGGTCATAAAGTTTTGTCAATCCTTTCTGTGCATACGTAAACCTGTTTTCGTGGATGATAACTCCGGCATCAGTTCTTCCGGAAAGCACGGCATTTTCAATTTCCGAAAAGACCATTTCAATTTTATTTTTTGCCTCAGGAAAAAAAAGTGAGAAAAGAAAATTAGCCGTCGTATTTTTTCCGGGGATGGCAATTTTTACCTGTGGATTCCTAAGATCAATATCATTCTTTAAAGAAATAACAAGCGGACCTACGCCATTTCCCAGCGCAGCGCCTGAGTTCAGTAACCGGTAATCTTTTGTAAGATGCGTAAACGCAGCAAAGCTGACCTTCGTGATGTCCAGCATACCGGACTCAGCTTTTGTGTTCAGGGTTTCCACATCTTCAAGCACTGCATCAAAAGTAAGCCCTTCAGTATCAATTTTTCCATGCACCATGGCATCAAACATAAACGTATCGTTCGGGCATGGAGAAAATCCCAATGAGAAATGTGTTTGACTCGGACCTGGACTCATAATTCTTTAGTGCTTCACTTTATCAATAAAACCGCGAACGGCATCTGAGAGATTCGCAAGTGCCAGATCCATTTTCCAGGCCTTGCGGTTGCGCAATTCCACGCGGTTGGAAATTGCTCTCAGCTGTAAAAACGGAATGTGTTCCATGGAACAGACATAAAAGAATGCAGCACCTTCCATCGTTTCAATGTCGGGGTGAAATTTTATGAAAGTATTATGGATGCTTTCGTTATTCCCGTGCACTTTGTTCACCGTAATCGCTTTTACATTTTTGAGGTAGCGGAGCGAAGTAAATTTCTCTACATGATCGTTCTTGATCTTGCCATTCCAGAATGGAAAACTGTCGTTGCTTTGTAATCGAAGTTCGAACACTGACATGAATTGATCTCCGTCCTCTGCGCCAAGATCTGCAAAGGAATCACTCACTACATTCACCACATCACCCAATGAAATTTCCGGCCTGAAGCTTCCGGCAACACCAATGTTGATAACCAGGTCGTATTTCCTTGAGGTTAATCTTTTTGTAAGCGAATACGCAGTAGCTGTCATGCCTACACCTGTAACAAGAAAATCTATGCTGATGTTTAAGACGGGAGCCTTTGAGTAATGGTCCCTGGTTGCAGCAATCTCAATCTCCGTGGCCGCAACGATTAGTATTCGCATACGGCAAAGATAAATGAATGCCCCGATTTGAAAATTTCTTAATTTGAAGATGTAAAAACCTTTACTACCCACATTTGTTACATTTGCGGTTTAAATTCAGCTATGGTCTATATCACCAGGAAAGAAAATTTCAGCGCTGCACATAAACTCAGCCGTCAGGAGTGGAGCGAAGAGGAGAACAGGAAAGTTTTTGGAAAATGCGCAAATCCGAACTGGCATGGTCATAATTACGATCTTACAGTAACTGTTAAGGGAGAAGTGAATCCACAAACGGGTTTTGTCGCAAACCTTTCAGCCATCGGACAAATTCTTAAAGCTAATGTCATCGATAAAGTCGACCACCGCAACCTGAATATGGATGTAGATTTCATGCAGGGAAAACTGCCGAGTACTGAAGTGCTTGCTATAGAAATCTGGAAGCAGATTGAAAAAGAGATTAACGCGTTGGGATGCACATTGCATTGTGTTAAGATCCAGGAAACGGAAAAAAATTACGTTGAATATTTCGGATAATCACTCATGAGTACATACAAAGACATGGCCGAACAGAATGAAATGGACGGCTATTCCAAGATTGACAAATACGACCTGGAACTGGTCGAAAAAAATGCAAAGCTCTATTCATCCATCATCACAAATCTCGGTGAGGATGTAAAACGGGATGGTCTTTTGAAAACACCTGAACGTGTTTCGAAGGCAATGCAGTATCTCACGCATGGCTACGACCAGAACCCGGCAGAAATATTAAGGTCAGCAATGTTCAAAGATGATTACCGGCAGATGGTCATCGTCAAGGACATCGAGATTTATTCCCTCTGCGAACACCACTTGCTACCGTTTTTCGGAAAGGCGCATGTAGCCTATATTCCGAACGGTTGCATTGTCGGATTGAGCAAAATACCGCGCGTAGTGGATGCATTTGCAAGGCGGCTCCAAGTGCAGGAACGACTTACGACCGAGATCCGGAATTGCATCCAGGAAACGCTGAACCCGCTTGGTGTTGCTGTTGTTGTGGAAGCCAAGCATTTGTGCATGCTTATGCGTGGAATTCAAAAACAGAATTCTGTCGCAACAACTTCGGCATTTACCGGGGAATTTGAGAATGAAAAGACACGCGGCGAATTTATCCGCCTGATCTCTGCCAATCTTTCCTAATCACTACCTTTGGCAGGCGATTTGACAACCGCTCACACCAAATCAAACTTAAATATGGATAACAATCAAAATTGGAATTTCAATCTCCGTAACCAGCCGGGACTTGCAACACAACCTGTTACAAGAACGTTCTTCGCAAGTGTATTTATGTGGATGGGTATTGCACTGGGGATCAGTGCCATCACTTCATACGTTTTCGGAACGGATGCTTCCTATCTGCAATACCTCATTGATTTGAATACAGGTAAGCCGACCGGATTAGGATACTTCACCATTTTTGCTCCACTCGGACTGGTATTATTGATGAGCTTCGGCGTAAACAAGCTTTCTTCTACAGCACTAATAGGCGTATTTCTGATTTATTCTATAATGATGGGAATGAGTCTGAGTTTTATTTTTCTCATCTATACCACCGCCTCAATCTATGGCGTCTTCTTCGCAAGCGCTGCAATGTTTGGAGTTATGGCGTTGCTGGGATACACGACAAAAACAGATCTTACTAAACTCGGCAACATACTGATCATGGCTTTGATAGGTATCATCATTGCGGGACTGATCAACATGTTCCTTCGCAGCAGCGGAATGAGCTATATCATCAGCTTTATTTCTGTAATCATATTCACCGGCCTCACAGCTTATGATGTTCAGAAATTAAAAGAAATCGGAACGCAGGTAGAAAACGGAACCGAAGCTGCAGCCAAGATGAGCATCATGGGGGCGCTGACTTTATACCTGGATTTCATCAACCTGTTCCTTGCGTTGTTGAGGTTATTCGGCAGCAGAAGGAATTAAGGTTTCATCATAACACCACAAAATCAACCGACCTCAATGAAATTCATTGGGGTCTTTTTTTTGCTGTCGCCGAAATTATTTCCAACTTGCAAGTACAAAATACAGATCAGTACTGATATACATATAACGTATTTTCAACTTCTGAACCTCTCACCTAATCAACTTCTCAACTAATATGAAAGCATACATTTTTCCCGGACAAGGCTCCCAATTCCCGGGGATGGCAAAAGAACTTTACGAAAATTCCGCAGAAGCCAAAACACTTTTTGAAAAAGCAAATGAACTGCTGGGCTTCCGCATAACCGATATCATGTTTACAGGCAGCGATGAGGACCTAAAGAAAACAAAAGTGACCCAGCCTGCTATTTTCCTGCACAGCGTAATCCAGGCAGCTGTGATGGGGGACGCCTTAAATGCGGATATGGTTGCAGGACATTCCCTCGGGGAATTTTCCGCACTAGTAGCTAACAAAACACTCTCCTTCGAAAATGCATTGCTGCTTGTCAAAGAAAGGGCTGAAGCCATGCAGGCCGCCTGCGATATCAATCCTTCAACGATGGCTGCAGTCCTGAATCTGGACGATGCTATCGTTGAAAGAATCTGCGCTGAAGTAACTGCATCAGGAGAAATCGTAGTTGCTGCTAATTATAATTGTCCTGGACAGCTTGTAATCAGCGGAACCATCAACGGCGTTAACATAGCATGTGAAAAAATGAAAGCGGCCGGGGCAAAGCGCGCATTGATATTGCCGGTTGGCGGTGCATTTCATTCGCCGCTTATGGAACCTGCGAGAGCACGGCTGGCAAAGGCAATTGAAAACACTTCCTTCGCAGTTCCGACATGTCCGGTTTACCAGAATGTAAATGCAAAACCCGTTACTGATCCTTCAGAAATAAAACAAAACCTGATCGCACAACTAACTGCTCCCGTGCGTTGGACCCAAACAGTCCAGAATATGATTACTGACGGAGCAACACAATTTATTGAAGTCGGGCCGGGAAAGGTTCTGCAGGGACTTGTGAAGAAAGTGAATAAGGAAATGGAAGCAGTCTCGGCTTAGTACCAGTATCAGTATCAGTACTAGTATCAGTATCAATACCAGTACCAGTACCAGCAATAAGTTATAATTAAAAATATCATACCATGGAAAAGATTTTTAATAAAAAAATAAATTTTAGGAATGATGGCTTTGAGGATTTGAAAGCATACCAAAAAGCATTTCAATTAGCTTTGGATGTTTTTGAAATAAGTAAGTCTTTTCCGAAGGAAGAAAAATATTCACTTACAGATCAGGTTCGGCGTAGCTCAAGATCTGTTTGTGCAAACATTGCAGAAGGATATAGAAAGAGAGTTTACCCTAAATCCTTTTGCGCAAAAATTATTGACGCTGACGGTGAATGTTCAGAGACAATTGTTCACTTAAAATTTGCGATGTACTCAGATTATTTATCAGAAGAAATAATGGAGTATTTCGAGTCAGGATATATAGAAGCCGGAAAAATCCTAAATTACATGTCACAAAATCCCGAAAAATTTAATGGAGGAATGAATCAATCGATTGTTTCTGAGGAAAATGATGAATACAACGAAAGTTATTTTCTATAAACAATATTAACCGATATTGCCTACTGGTACTGCCTACTGGTACTAATCGACCCCTCAATAGAACCCGGATTTAAAAACGAAACGTTTTGCCAATTATAAATTCAATACTCAGCTGGTGGATGAAAAAGCGGATGCACCAGGTCGAGCTTTTCATCAAGTACCCGTACGAGGTACAGGAGGATACACGCGTACGGCTGATACAGCTGGCAAAGAATACGGAGTGGGGAAAGACGTATGATTACACCACCATCCGCTCGCTCAAGAATTTTAAAGAGCGCGTTCCGGTGAGCAACTATGACGCCGTAAAGCCATTTATCAGCAGGGTCATGCACGGGGAACAGAATATCCTTTGGCCAAGTGATATCAAATGGTTTGCGAAATCTTCAGGCACAACATCCGACAAAAGTAAATTCATCCCTGTAAGCAATGAAGCGATGGAGGAATGTCATTTCAAAGGCGGAAAAGATTGTGTCTCCTTTTTCTGCAACAACAACCCGGATACAAAAATATTTACTGGCAAGGCACTGATTCTTGGCGGAAGTCACCAGATCAACACGTTCAGCAATGAATCCTTTTACGGCGACATATCAGCAGTGCTGATGCAAAACCTGCCCTTCTGGATACAGTTCCTCCGCACGCCTGATCTTTCCATTGCATTGATGGATAACTGGGAGGACAAAATTGACAAGCTGGCGGAAGCCACGATCAATGAAAACGTCACGAACATCAGCGGCGTTCCGACGTGGACGGTCGTGCTTGCAAAAAGAGTCCTGGAGATGACAGGAAAAAAGAACCTGCTTGAAATATGGCCGAACCTGGAATTATTTATTCATGGTGCTGTCAGCTTTACGCCATACAGGGAACAGTTTGCAAAGCTCATTCCTTCAGAGAAAATGTATTACCTCGAAACTTACAATGCTTCCGAAGGATTTTTTGGAATCCAGGATCAGTCGCGTAGCGATGAAATGCTTCTCATGTTGGATTACGGTATTTACTATGAGTTCATGCCGATGGAAGAATACGGAAAAGATTTTCCTGAAACGCTTACCCTCGAGCAGGTACAGCTGAATAAGAACTATGCAGTGGTGATCTCCACAAATTCAGGATTGTGGCGTTACCTCATCGGGGACACTGTCAGGTTTACTTCTCTAAACCCTTACAGGATCAAGATTACCGGGCGTACGAAACTTTTTATCAATGCCTTCGGCGAGGAAGTGATGATTGAGAATACAGACAATGCCGTGAGAGTTGCTTGTGAAAAAACAGATGCGCTGATAAAAGATTATACAGTCGCTCCCGTTTATTTTTCGGAAAGCGAAAATGGCGCTCATGAATGGCTGGTGGAATTCGAAAAAGCCCCTGACAACATGGACTATTTTATCGAGACCCTGGATACGGCACTGAAATCGCTGAACAGTGACTACGAAGCAAAACGCTATAAGAATATGGCCTTGCGTAAACCTTTATTGAAAGTACTTCCGGAAAATACTTTTTACAATTGGATGAAAATGAGAGGCAAGTTGGGAGGTCAGCACAAGGTTCCACGACTAAGCAATGACAGAAAATTTGTCGAGGAAATCATTGCAATGCTGCAGCAGGCTGACTATAAAGTATAAACGATGAACCCAGCGAGCACAAATACATCTGTCCGGATTTTTAAAATATCACTTTCACGCATTTCCCGGATTCTCTCCTTTAGCCTGTTGCTGGCAGTCATTTTTTCTTTTGCATCAGAAGATTTCCGGCTCATCAACAGCATTCCTTTTACGAACGTTCAGGTGACAACTGACAGGTTTGGAAATGCATTTGTATATTCTGAAAACCAGCTGTTGCAATTTGATTCCCTGGGAAGGAAAATTGCAAACTACTCCGATCGCCATTCAGGGTTTCTCACGTCGGTTGATGCTTCCAATCCACTGAAGATCCTGCTATTCTACCGCGACTTTGCACGGATACAATTGCTGAACAAACAACTGGCCGTTGCTTCTACTGTTGAGTTGAGGGACATTGACATTATGCAGCCGCTGGTAGTCTGCCAATCAAGCCTGGATGGTTACTGGATTTTTGACCAGCGCGATTTCAGCCTGAAAAAAATTGACGTGAACCTTCGGGTTCTATTTAAAAGCAACGACATGAACCAGACGCTGGGTTACCCGCTGGAGCCCGTGTCGATGATTGAATCGAATGACTACGTGTATATGAACAATCCCGCCACGGGAATTCTTGTATTTGACAAGTACGGATCATACTATAAAACGATCCCGATTTTTCCGGTCACGTCTTTCCAGGTGATTGATAAAGACTTGTTGTATGTAAAAGACAACAGGCTATACCGATATAATTTTTCCACGCTCAACGACAATGAAGTAATTATTCCACCGCATGATTCCATAACCTGTGCGCGCTTTGAACAACAGGAACTTTATTTATTAACAACGACATCGCTGGATTTTTATTCTTATTAGATTCGTCCGCAGAAAACAATTCAACTTTTCACTAACTTTAACTCTAATAAGTATTCCCGACTATGGCAATTAAAAGTGTCCGCAAGAAAGCTTCCCAAAAGGCAAGCGTAAAATCAAAAACACCTTCGCGCAAAGTAAAGGTCCTGGTAAAATCAGAAAAGGAGAAATACATTCCTACACGCAAACAGGTGAACCCGCTTCATATCGCCATTGCCGGGAATATCGGTGCGGGGAAAACTACACTTACAAACCTGCTTTCAAAAAACATGAAATGGGAGCCGCACTTTGAAGCCGTCGACGATAATCCATACCTCAATGATTTTTACGAGGATATGCAGCGGTGGAGCTTTAACCTCCAGATTTATTTCCTGAATGCGCGCTTCCAGCAGGTGATGAAAATCCGCCAGAGCGGAAAAACCATTGTTCAGGACAGAACGATCTATGAGGATGCACACATCTTCGCACCAAATCTGCACAGCATGGGGTTGATGACTACACGCGACTTCAATAATTACCAGTCGCTGTTTGAGCTGATGAATAATTTCATTTCGCCTCCTGACCTGTTGATTTATTTGCGTGCTTCTGTTCCTACCCTCGTAAACCAGATTCAGAAACGCGGACGCGATTATGAAAACACCATCCGCATTGACTACTTGAAACGCCTGAATGAACGCTATGAAGCATGGATCTCAACTTATGAAATGGGCAAACTGCTTGTGATCGATATTGACCATATCAATTTTGCAGAGAATCCCGAAGACCTCGGCGGAATCATCAACAAGATCAATTCACAGATCAACGGACTTTTTTAACCAATACTAAATACTATGGGAAACCCGTTCGCCTATGCGGACGGGTTTTTTTTCATTTCGACTTGACTTTTGCAAGTGCGAGGCCTGAAGCGAAAGTCTTTATCGAATGAGCCCGATAGCTAGGGATGTTTTCAGACCTTTTTACATTTCATCAGTGAATGGTATCCGCCGATTTTATGCGATTGTTCTACCACTTCATAACCAGCCCGCTCAATGCATTTCATGAATGCATCTGATGAATACATCTGGCTGTTGCCATTTGCCATTGCTGTAAAATAAATGGAGGTCATCTGAAGGCAAAAAGCCGAGGTTTCAAATACCTGCTTATCCCAAAGCGTTTCGAGAATATAAACATATCCATTTTCCGCAACGGCATCCCTGCAGGCAACCAGAATGGATACAATTTCATCATCAGAAAAACAATCCAGGAACTGGCTCATCCAAATGGCATCAAAACCATCAGGGAATTTCTTCGTTCCAACCAAGAGGTTGTTTTCAAAAAAAGAAATCCGCTGACTCAATCCCATTTCCTTAATATTTTTTCTTGCCATATCAAGCTGTCCGGGAAGATCCATAATCGTAACATGCACATCCGGATCATGATTTACGCAATGAATAGCCCACTTGCCTGTATTGCCGCCGATGTCGAGAAGCTTCTTAGGCTTATCCTTGAAAACAACTTTCACAGCAGATGGAAATGCATGGTCAGAGTAATAATGATCGAAGCCAAACCAGCTGCGCTGAACATGCACGGGTAATTTCGACAAACCTTCATAAATTGTTTTCCAACCGCCGAAAACTTTTAGTCCTTCCGGTTTCCCGCTACGGATGGATTCATCCAGTCTGAAAAGTCCTTCGTAGCAGACATCCTGGGCAAAATCCATGTTTACCTTTGTCATCGGATCGCTGAGAATAAAAAAACCGGTTTTACTGAGACGGAATTTATTGTCTTCCCACAGCAGCAATCCGATCCCGAGACCTGCTTCCATAAGCACGCGCGCGCCGTAATGACTCAGGTTGCATTTTTGCTCAACCTCTTCGATGGTTACAGTTTCGGGCTTACGGCTTTCGATGTATTCAAGGATTCCAAAATCCCGCAGTGCACGTGCAGCCTGGAAGGCAAATGGTGCATAGGCAAGCCATTGTGCTTTCTCCTTCGCTTCAAGCGCCGAGCCTGCATCTTTATTAAATAAGTTCATAAGTGCGCAAACCTACATGATTTTTTCTGATGAAGAAGTAACTGAATAGTCCGATATAATCAACTGGTCTGAACACAGAATAAGATACGGGGTTTTCTACTCAACAATAAATTTTCCGTTCATCTTTTGGTAATGCCCGGGATACGTGCAGATGAAATCATACGTTCCTTTTGGCGGTGCAGGAAAAGTTATGTCCGCTTTCTGCTGCGGCTGAACCAGGTGCATTCCTACCAGCACCTGGCGCATTTTCGGAATATAGTTGGCGTCGAGTCCAGCCTTTAATCCTTCCGGACCGACCTTATCAGCAGTTCCTTCTTCGATCAAAACAAAATTGTGAACCATCGCGGCATCGGTTCCTGTATTCATAAGTGTCAGGTGGACGGTGCTTTTCTCCTTCACGCGGATTTCCTTGTGGTCATAGCTCATATCGGCCATCGTATTTCCCTGGGCCTTGAGAATGAAATCAATAACAGGAGCACCAGGATTTATTTTTGACGGATCATATGCAGGTGCCTCCGTCATCATTTCTGATCCCGAAGGTGCTGGTGCCTGTTCTTCGGGCTTCGTTTCTTTATTACTGCTGCATGCTACTAAAGCGAACAACGCAGCAGCAAACATTACTGTTGAATAATTTTTCATGGCGGGTTAATTTGAGTTTTGGAGAATAAAGGTAGCGATTCAGATTTTATTTACTCTTTAACGACTTACGGATAACGATTAACGGATAACTGAGAACGGATTTATATCAATTGCCGATGCGAATAACCTTAAGATCCCCGCAGCGAAGCTTGACGGGATCAATTTGACTATATCATTTCAGTTCTACTCCTCTCATGGATTCTGAAATGATAGTCTCATTGAATTTAAGTAATATTGAAGCCGATTTTTAAAATATGGTATCAATAGGAGACCGGTATTTACCGCTCGAAGACATAATCGCAGTTGTTGAACAGGAACGTAAGGTTGAGTTGCATGACACAGCTGCACGAAAGGTTTACCAGAGCTATTATTTCTTAAAAGAATTTATCAAGGAAAAGCTGATTTATGGCATCAATACCGGTTTTGGCCCGATGGCCCGGTACCGGATTAATGCCGAAGACCAGGTTGACCTGCAGTATAACCTGATCCGCAGTCATTGCAGCGGAAGCGGTGCAATGATTGATCCTGCATACGTAAAAGCAACCCTTATCGCACGGCTCAACACATTGCTGCTGGGCTATTCTGGAATTCATCCTGATGCTGTAACACTTCTGAAGGAAATGATCAATAGGAATATTCTTCCCGTGATCTACGAACATGGCGGGTTGGGTGCAAGCGGTGACCTTGTTCAACTTGCACATGTAGCTTTGGCAATGATGGGGGAAGGAAAAGTCAGCTATAAAGGAAATGTTGTTTCAACCAAAGAAGCTTTTGAGAATGAGAAAATAAAACCGCTGGACATCCACATCAGGGAAGGACTTGCATTGATGAATGGAACTTCAGCCATGTGCGGAATCGGTGCACTCAATATCAATGATGCGAAAAATCTGATGCAATGGTCGGTGCTAATTTCATCCATGATCGTTGAGTTGGTTGAAAGTTACGACGATCATTATTCATCAGAACTGAATAATGTAAAACAGCATGAGGGTCAGCAGCAGGTTGCAGCCATGATGCGCAGCTTTCTTGCCGACAGTAAAATGGTGAAAAGCCGTGAGGAGCATCTGTACAACAAAAAGGTCAGCGAAAACGTCCTTAAAGAGAAAGTACAGGAATATTATTCCATCCGCTGCGTCCCACAAATCATCGGACCCGTGTATGATACCATTGCTTCTGCTGAAAAAGTGGTGATGGATGAGATCAATTCAGTGAACGACAACCCGATAATTGATTACGAGAATAAAAATGTTTTTCACGGAGGTAATTTCCATGGAGATTATGTGGCGTTGGAAATGGATAAATTAAAAATTGCCATCGTAAAGCTTTCTATGTTGTGTGAGCGACAGTTGAACTTTCTTATGAATGATCACCTGAACGGCAAGCTTCCGCCTTTTGTAAATCTCGGAAAGTTGGGGCTGAACATCGGCATGCAGGGCACGCAATTTACAGCCACCTCAACGGTTGCAGAAAACCAGATGCTTTCCACGCCGATGTACATTCATAGTATTCCAAGTAACAACGATAACCAGGACATTGTAAGCATGGGTTCGAATGCAGCGCTGATGACGGCAAAAGTGATCCGGAATTCATTTGAGGTGATGGCTATAGAACTCATTTCTCTTGTTCAGGCAATCGATTACCTTGGCATTTCAGAAAAGCTTTCATCAGCTTCTCAAAAAGTGTATGCAGAAGTCCGAAAGCTTGTGCCGATTTTCCAGAAAGACGATATCATGTACGAGCGAATTGGAAAAGTCCGGAATTTTTTGAAACACAACAACGCACTGGGTGCGGCAAAAAAGAATTGACCTGACAGTATGAAAACAGCACTCGTCACCGGCGGCTCAAGGGGAATCGGGAAAGCCATTTGTATAAAACTGGCAGAACTGGGTTATCATGTTCTGATAAACTACCAATCGAACAAACAGGCCGCTGAAGAAACACTCCAAGAAGTAAAAAGTAAAGGCAGCAGCGGGGAATTGCTGATGTTTGATGTATCCGATGAAAACCAGGTTCAATCAATACTTGGCAGCTGGATTGAAACGCATAAAGAAACAACCATCGAAATCCTCGTCAACAATGCCGGAATTAAAAACGACACTTTGATGATGTGGATGACAACGAAACAGTGGAAAGATGTGTTGAATACGAGCGTTGACGGATTCTTTCACGTCACCAAACTGGTTGTACAAAGCATGCTTGTAAAAAAATACGGAAGAATTGTGAACGTTGTATCTTTGTCGGGGCTGAAAGGAATGCCGGGACAGGCTAACTATTCGGCGGCAAAGGCAGCAGTGATAGGCGCAACGAAAGCATTGGCACAGGAAGTTGGAAGAAGAAATATTACAGTGAATGCAGTTGCACCGGGATTTATCAGGACAGACATGACGAAGGAAATAGATGAAAAGAGTTTTAAAGCTTTGATTCCTGTGGCGCGTTTTGGAAATCCTGAAGAAGTAGCCGAGGCCGTTTGCTTCCTTGCATCCGAGAAAGCCTCTTACATCACCGGTGCCGTGTTGAACGTAAACGGTGGACTTTATACCTGAAGAAATAAAATGAACAGAGTAGTTATAACAGGCATTGGCGTTTACTCATGCCTCGGAAAAAATCTGGATGAAGTCAGGGATTCGCTATATGCGGGGAAGTCGGGTATTGGCTATGACCAGGCGAGAAAAGATTTCGGTTTCCGTTCAGGGCTGACAGGCATACTTGAAAAACCGCAACTTAAAGGAAAGCTAGATCGCAGACTGCGTATTGGTCTGGCAGAAGAAGGCGAATACGCATATCTCTCAACACTTGAAGCGCTGGAAAATGCAAAGCTTGACGCCGCATATCTTGAATCGCACGAAGCGGGGATCATTTTTGGAAACGACAGTTCTGCGCTGGCAGTGATCGAAGCAACGGATATTATTCGTTTGAAAAAAGATACTACCCTCGTCGGATCCGGTTCAATTTTCCAAAGCATGAATTCTACAGTGAACATGAACCTGGCAACCATTTTCAAGTTGAAGGGAATTAACTTCACGGTAAGCGCTGCATGCGCAAGCGGATCTCATGCAGCCGGTTTAGGATATATGTTTATCAGGGAAGGTTACCAGGATATGGTCGTATGCGGGGGTGCGCAGGAAGTGAATATGTATTCAATGGGAAGCTTCGACGGACTGAGTGCATTTTCAATTCGCGAGAATGAACCGACAAAAGCATCCCGTCCGTTCGACAAGTCACGCGATGGCCTTATTCCAAGCGGCGGTGCAGCGACAATTGTTTTGGAAAGCCTTGAGAGTGCACAAAAGCGCGGCGCAAAAATATTAGGAGAAGTAATCGGCTATGGTTTTTCTTCGAACGGAGATCACATCTCAAATCCGAATGTAGATGGCCCGTACCGTTCTCTCATGCGTGCAATGAACCAGGCGGGGATCAAAGTTTCTGATATTGATTACATAAATGCACATGCAACTTCCACTCCGAATGGTGATATGTTCGAGGCCCGTGCTATTCACAAAATGTGCGGCGATGTAAAACCATTGGTGAGTTCTACCAAATCCATGACAGGACATGAATGCTGGATGGCAGGTGCAAGTGAAATCGTTTATTCACTCCTGATGATGCGCGATTCTTTTGTGGCGCCAAATATCAATTTTGAAACGCCTGATGAAGATTCGGCAAACCTGAACATCACTGCAAAAACGGTGGATAAGAACATCGACGTTTTTCTTTCCAATTCATTTGGATTTGGCGGAACGAATTCTACTATTATTATCAAGAAATTCACTTCTTGAAAAGGGGAACTTTAAAGTTTCTCATTTACACATCTGCACATTTACTCGTATCATATTGGCAAACTTTGCCCTTTGCGGTATTTCTATATCTTTGCGGCCCTTAACAAAAAACTGAATGTCCGCTATTTCAACTGATGAGATTATTTCAAAGGTAAATGCCTTCCTCGTGGATGAGTTTGAGGTTGAGCCTGAGGCAATTAGGCCTGATGCGAACCTGAAGGAAACACTTAACCTGGACAGCCTGGATTACGTTGACCTGGTCGTAGTCATTGAAAGCAATTTTGGTTTCAAGGTTAAAGGCGAAGATTTCGTCAATATCAAAACTTTCCAGGATTTTTACGACTACATCAATTCTAAAGTAGCGGCAAACTAATTCCTCATGCCTTCATGGAAAGGTAAATCCAAGGGTGGACTTTTCGGTTATAAAATCTTTGTTTTCATCCTCAAAATTCATGGCCTTCCGCTTGCATATTTTATCCTGCGGTTTGTAGCATCCTACTATCTTCTTTTTTCATTCAGAACTTTCCGGTCTTCCTGGCATTTCTATAAGAAGATGATGCATTTCAGTTTTTTCAAAAGCATTGCATCTATCTATCAAAGCTATTACAACCTAGGCGTTTCGCTGCTTGACAAATTCGCTTCGATGGCGGGGATAAAAACAAATTTCACGTTTGAATGTGAGGGTGAACATTACCTCCATGAAATGGCAGCAGCCGGCCGCGGCGGAATTCTCATCAGCGGTCACCTCGGAAACTGGGACATTGCAGGGTACATGTTAAAAAATGTTGACACCATCACCAATATTGTTGTGTATGAAGGCGAAGCGGAACAAATCAAACAGTACATGGACAAGTTTGCCGGCGCACCACCATATAAAATCATTTCAGTTAAACAGGACATGTCGCACATTTTCCAGATTTCAGCAGCGGTACAGCGGAATGAATTTATATGTATTCATGGTGACAGGTTTACTGAAGGCACGAAAACATTTGAGGCTTCCTTTCTTGGAGAAAAAGCGCTCTTCCCTGCAGGTGTTTTCCAGATTGCACACAAACTGAAAACGCCATACACTTTTGTTTACTCTCTTAAAGAAGGTAAAAGACATTATCACTTTTCTACAGCCAAACCACTTTCCAGCACATTGGGATCCTAAGCTTAGAATTCCACGTGGACAAGTTGT